>BNJT01000410.1_pt1 | contig 98071 bp, 131 predicted proteins | sample 8540491 | NCBI WGS metagenome assembly BNJT01 (sample SAMD00202455, study PRJDB9452) | human saliva metagenome | host: Homo sapiens | reverse complement strand
CTTTTAGCTTCTTTAAAACCTCTAGCTCAAAAGCCTAGCGGTGCGCCGTCCTCGTCGCTCATGCCTTTTACGAAAAAAACAGGCTCTTATACTCGGGATCGGTTAACTTTACGGGCGAGTTTTGATAATAAACCAAATCCAAAACATCCTCAAGCGGCGGGAAATCGGCAAAAATCTTTAAGAGCCGAGCCGCTTCAATTTAGCCTCTCCATCGCCATTCGGCGCACGAGCGTCAATTCGTCCTTTAGGGCTAGAAATTTCGCCGATTTTAGCGGTTTCATCTTTGCTTTTATCCGCTAAAATTTGCAGCGCCTTGATATACGCCGTCTGCGCTCTCACGTCACTGCCAAGCTCCCTGCAAAGCATCCAGGGTCTGCAATGCGCCCTCGTAGTCTTTTAGTTTTTCGAAAAATTATCGTTAGAGATTTTTAGCGCGATTTGATTTCGCGGGGAGATTTTTAGCGCCTCTAAAAATACGCTCTTTGCGCGCTCCAAAAAGCCCGCCTTAAAAATAAGTTTGACCAAGATCGGTGAGAAATTTGCTCCTTTGCCGTGCGGTTTTTAGCCCGCTCCAAAGCCACGGCATAGACGTTGATAGCCTTTTTCAAAAATACCCGCTTTTTGAAAACGTCCCCGCCAAAAAAAGCACATCGTAGCCGTATCTGCACCCGAGTTTATCAAAAAGCTGTTTGTTTTCGTCGCTCAGACCCTGAGATTTGCCGAATTTTTTCAAAAATCCCGCGATCTCCGCCTTTTCGTCTTTGCTCTTAAAAACGCCCCATGCGTAGCTAAAAAAACGGCGATCACGAGCACCGCGGCGACTAGCACCACGAGACCGAAAAATCGGGTCTCTGAAATTCGATAAAAAAATATCCAAAATGCCGCTTTCTAAAGTCAAAGTTTAACGCCGATTATAGCAAAAACGATTGTATAATCTCGCTTATGATCGATCCAAAAATCAATAGAAAGACTAAAAGCGCAAACCGATATCGTCGATGTCGTCGGGCACTATCTGCCGCTGAAAAAAAGTGGCGCGAACTTCGTGTGCGTCTGCCCGTTTCACGACGATAAAAACCCGAGCATGAGCGTGAGCCCGTCGCGCGGGATATTTCACTGCTTTTTCGTGCAAAGCCGGCGGCGACGCGATCAAATCGTGATGGACTACGAAAAGCTAAGCTACCCCGAAGCCGTCGAAAAGATCGCGAGTTTGCAAAATTTCACACTAAACTACGTGCGAGGCGGCGAACCGGCGAAGGAAAAACAAGCACATCCTAGAAAACGCAAACGCCTTTTTACCGCTCGCTGCTTTACAAAAACCCCCGCGGCCGTCAGTTACCTGTACTCGCGCGGTATCACGGACGAACTGATAGATACATTGAGCTGGGTTTCGCACCCGAGAGCGCGCAAACGATTAGGCTGCTGCAAAACGAGCAAATAGAGCCAAAAGAAGCACTAGAAGTCGGCATCGTAAAAGCAAAAACGAAAACGGCATTTACGCGAGTTTCATAAACCGAATCACCTTTTCCTATCTACACGCACGCGGGGCGGCTGGTGGGATTTGGCGGACGCACGATCAGCGGCAACCCGCTAAATACGTAAAGTCGCCCCAGTCCGCGGTTTTTTTGACAAATCGACTCTTTTTACGGCTACCACCTAGCAAAGCGAGAAATTTACTCACCAAAAAAATCAGATCATCATCACCGAAGGCTACATGGACGTCATCATGCTGCACAAGGCGGGCTTTAACAACGTCGTAGCCGTGCTTGGAACTGCGCTCACGACCAAGCACCTGCCGCTTTTAAAACGCGGCGAGATTAGCGTTATCTTGTGCTTTGACGGCGACGATGCGGGCATAAACGCCGCGACGAAGTCCGCCCTACTGCTCGCGCAAAACGAAATCGACGGCAGCGTCGTCATCATAGAAGGTGGCGCAGATCCGGCCGATATGGTGGTAGCCGGCAAGATAGAGTATCTGCGGCAAATTTTTGAAAGCGGCATGGAGATTGGCGAATTTTACATCAGGCATTTAGCTAGCGGCTTTGACCTCTCGCGCCCCGTGCAAAAGCAAAAAGCGCTAGAAGCGATCCAGGCCTTTACCGCGAGCCTAAAAGCCCATCGTCGCAAACTCCTACGCGCCGCTCGTGGCTAAAATTTTAAATATAACCGAGGGATCGTTTTGGCTAACTAGAGGCGCAAATACGCAAGCCGCCCAGGAGCGCATGCAGGCCTACGAAATGCAAGTTTGGGCAAAAAAATCAGCGCGGGCGTAAAGATATACTTGAAATTCGGTTTTTAAAAAACGATGATCGAAAATCCAAATTTTAAAAAAATTGTTTTAGAAAATTTAAAAAACGGAGTATTTCGTCCGTCACAGAGATATTTACGAAGCGGTCGCGCAGGGGGCCAGCGCGGACGATCCGCCGTGCGCGAGCTGATGTTTGAAAAACTACGACGCCTTTAAAGACGAGGGATGAGATTTTAAAAAAATATAGTTATTTTTAAAAAGTGAGATTTTTACGAGAATTTGCACAAAGAATATTCGGCAAAACAAATTCCTTTAGAGGAAAAACAAATACTATCAAAAAAATAAAAATTATCGAGGAACTTAAAAAAATGAAAGCGTTAGTTTTATTTAGCGGCGGGCTGGACAGCATGATCGCCATCAAGCTGCTAACAGCTCAAGGCATCGATGTCACTGCGATCCACATCGACATCGGCTTTAGCGGCGACGAGAAAAAAAGGCGGAAAGTCACGCCGCCGCGCAAACGAAGCCGGAGCCGATTTTAAGATGGTCGATATCAGAAACGAATACCTACGCGACGTGCTTTTCACGCCAAAAATACGGCTACGGCAAGCACTTTAACCCATGCATCGACTGCCACGGGTATATGTTTAAAAACGGCGCTTGCGATGATGCGCTCGGAGGGTGCGAGCTTTATCGCGACGGGCGAAGTGATCGGTCAGCGTCCGATGAGTCAGAGACGCGACGCGATGGCGCAGGTCAAAAAATGCCGCCGGCGACGAGGAGGACCTCATCCTGCGTCCGATGTCTGCGCAGCTGATGAAGCCCACGAAGCCCGAGCGCGAGGGTTGGGTCGATCGCAGCAAGCTGCTCGCCATCAGCGGACGCGACCGCAAGAGACAGCTCGCGCTTGCGAAAGAGTTTCGGCTTTAGCGAGTACGAGACGCCCGGCGGCGGGTGCCTGCTCACGATCGAGAGCTTTGCGAATAAAATCAAAGATTTCATCAAATTTGACCCGGATATGACGAGCGCTGATATGCAGCTACTGCGCCTCGGACGACATCTGCGCCTAACAAACGGCACCAAAATGGTCATCGGCCGCGACGAAAACGACAACGCCAAACTGCTAGCTCTAAATAATCCAAAATTTACGCAGATCAAATTTGACGGCGATATCGTGGGCGCGGTGAGCTTCGTGGATGCTAAATTTAACGAAGCCGACCTCGAGTTAGCCGTGCGGCTGGCGCTTGCCTATACAAGAGCAGACAAAGATACGGCGGTGCGAGCTAGGATCGGCGAGCGCGAGATTTGCGTGAAACCTTTTGAGAGCAAGCAGGCTGCGCAGGAGTTTTTTTGTTAGTTAAAGTTACCTTAAAAAAGCTCGCCAGCAAAAATAAATTGACGCCGAGGTGAGATTGCTTTCGCAGTCATTTTGATGGCTAGAAATTTAGCGATATATCCTTTGCCATCTCAAATTTGGATTTGCTCGCGAGATAAATTTGGCACCAATTTCTGGCTACTTTGAGCTTCAGTTTGCTTGATTTGCTAAAGCCCAAGCTTCAAAGTTTAGACTGACGGGCAGCTACATTTCGCACTTTTTGTGCGTATGATTAGTCGGTAAATTGCTATCTTTTGTAATTTTACCGACCAGCGTTAGCTGGACTACTCTGCGCGATTTGGTAAAATTACCGTAAATACCGTCGCTTTTATGTAGATTAATCCCAAATTTGAAATTCAAGTCCTTTGTTTTATGCCAAAAATGTCGTAAAAAGCTCAAATTTCTGGTTTATAGCTCAACGCGCCAAAATCAAAATGATACTGGCTTTTATTTTATTTTTGAGATATTTTAAGTATAATTCTCAATTTAATATAATAATGAGAGTTTTTGCGATGGATTATCAAGGATTATTTTTTTGTTGGCGCAGTTTTTTTAAACGAGAAAAAAAGGCGAGTCGTAAGGAGATAGCGGAGTTTTTTTATCGCGCGAAACTGGGTGCAAGCCAGAGTAAAGCGGACGCGCTTTTTAAGCGTCATAGCAAATAGCCCTAAAATTCAAGCTTTACCGCAAGAAAAAAAGGATCGTTTTAAAGACCTCGCGAGGGATTTTACGAGATAAAGCAAAGCTCGGCGAAAAAAACTCCTAAAAAAGCAAAAATGCGCGACAGAAATTTACGAGGATTGGGTCGACGGCATTTTACGGCAAAACTGCGACGCAAAATTTACCCGCCCCCAAAAACAAAAAAATACCTAAAAAAACCGTTACCGCTCTCGTTGTCCACGAGATAAAAGACAAAATGATCGGCGAAGCGATCAAAAAGCCGATAGAAGCGATAAAAAACGCTTGCGCTAAAGCTCATGAAAAAGCATAAATATTTAGGCAAAGTTTACATGCTTTTAGACACGTTTTTTTGGCGCTTCTGGCTGCCAAGATCGCGTTTGACGTCGTCAAATTCTTTAAAAAAATCGCAAACTAGAAAAAAACTGCTTGCAAGCAAACAGTTAAGCGCGTTGACGTAAAAATCCAAAACCATTTGTCGCAACTCTATTTTTTTATCAGATTTACATCTTATCCTCGTCCGCAATAAAGCCGGCCGTTAAATCGAACGCAATGCTGCAAAGACCGTAATAACAACGCAATGAAATTTGCTTTCTCTTTTAAAATTACCGTTAGATTTGGCTATGGTTAAATTGGCAGCTTTGCGGAGCGCATAGATTGAGGGCCGATTTGATCTCGCAAGCAGTGACAACAAAAGCATCCGCCGTCAAGCCGAGCTAGTGCAAACAAACCGCGCAAACGATCAAAAAAACCCCGCACAAGAGCAGCCCCAAACAGCCGTCCAAAAGCCCAAAAATCAAGCCTCAAATTTACAGAATTTCTAGCCACGTTTAGCTATAATCACACCCAAAAAAAGGAGCAAAAAAATGTTCATCGTCCCTAGGCGTCCTCGCCGTTCTCGCGCTCATCGTCATCTCGGTCTACAACTCGCTGGTGGGCAAGCGCAAACCAAGTCTTAAATATCAAATCAGGCGTCGATACGCAGCTAAAAAAAGGCGCTTTGACCTCATCCCAAACCTCGTCGCCACCGTCAAGCAGTACATCACGCACGAACGCGAGCTGCTAGAAAACATCTCCGCGCTTAGAAGCGGCATCCAAAAAGGCCGCGGGCGACGAGCAGAGATTTGCGCTAAACGGCGAGCTGTCAAACCTCATCTCAAAGCTCAACGTCGTCGTCGAGAACTACCCCGAGCTCAAAGCCAACGAAAACGTCATGCACCTGCAAAAGACGCTAAACGAGATCGAGGAGCAGATCTCCGCCGCGCGCCGCGCCTACAACGCCGCAGTGACCGACTACAACAACGCCGTGGAGATGTTTCCCGTCAAATCATCGTCGCTAGCTGGGCGAGGTTTCACAAGGCGGCATTTTTCGAGATGCCGAAAGGTCAAGACGACCCGCACGACGTGCACGAGCTTTTTAACCGCTACATTTGCGCTCGCTTTCGTCAAATTTGACGTTAAAGTTTGAGCGCTTTAACTGCGCCCTTGAAAAATGCAAGCGGGCTTCGTCGGTCTTTGCCAAATTTGAGCACAAAAGCGGCGCGGGCGGTAATGTGAGCCAATTTGATCCAAATTTGAGCGTCGCCGCCCACAGAAAAAGAGCTTCAAATTTAAGCGGTTTAAAAACGCAAATTAAAAGGCTAAAGCCCGCAAAAATAGCCAAATTTGCAAAAGGCGTTAGATTAAAAAAACAGGAGCAAAAAAATGGACGATCTGGTCTTGCTAGAGCTTGAGCGGCAAAAAGGTTTTTGCGTTCGCTTTTTGAGGCTAAAAGCTCACCTGCGTCTTTGTAGCCACCGCAGTGGCTTGGCTGCTATATTTAGCCGCGCAAAACGCCGTCCCTTAGCGCGGGCGCGTTTGTGGTCTGCGGGGCTGCGATGTACTATTTTTTTCGAGAGTATTTTCACGGGTAGCTTTACCTTTAAATTTAAGCGAAAAGTCGTGAGGAGCATCGTGGAGAGCTGCGGTCTGGCGTATTATCCGGGCGAGTGCGTAGAGAGCGATTATCTTTATATGATTTATGATTTTTGACATCGACAAATACTCGGGCAACGACCTGATTTTCGGGCAGATAGAGGGCGTGCGGGTCAAATTTAGCGACGTAGAGGCGATAAGCATCAAAGAGGATCTGCGCGAAAACGAGACGCACAGAGTGCTTTTTGCGGGGATTTTGTTTGTCGCGGATTTTCCTAAACGGCTAAAGGGCGTCACTCAAATTGCAGCGGGACGGATGATTTTAAGGACTACGGCGGCAAGCGTGCGAGGATGGATGATGCTGAGTTTGAGCGGCTATTTTGCGTCTATACGACCGATCAGATCGAGGCTAGATATGCGCTCACGCCTAGCTTGATGGAAAATCTAAAACTGCTAAAAACGAGGTTTCACCGCCCTATAAATATCGTGCTAGTCGGCGATAAAATCTGCATGGCGATCCGCACGGGACGCGATAACTTCGAGCCCGATCTGCGCCGTCCGCTCGTGGGCAAAGGGGCAAATAGATTTTACAAAGACGAGATCGGAGGCTTCCTTCGTATCGTCGAGGAGCTGCGGCTAAACCGTAAAATTTGGCTGGACTAGGGACTTTGGCGTCAAATTTGACAGGCGGCATAACCCGCACCCTAAAAACGCAAACAAGCGGACTAATCTAAAACAGGCGGCAAAAACGCAAAAAGGAGAGTTGGTGAAGGGCGTAGCGATCAACGAAACGACGATAATCGGGGATGATGGGAAATACTATAAATTTAGCTTCGAGGACGTTCGCTCTGGGGACGACCTAGCGGCGGCGAGCGAGCGGCGTTTCGGCCTGATGGGGCGTTTGCGAGAGATGTATTTGTGATCGCAGACGAGGGCGAAAAGCGCTCGACGAAAAACGTCAGAAGCGAGGAGACGAAGGCTGCGTTAAAAGAAAGTACGGCGTTTGAGCGGGCTAGGATGCTGGGTATCGCATCGGGCATCGTACCGGCCGTGATCAAGATCTACGCGTACTTTATCGCTAGTTACTCGGGACTGGCGCTGCAGATCGCGGACAATCTCGCCGTCATAGCAGCCGCACTGCTAACCTACGCGGCGCTAGGCGGAGTCGCCAAGCTCGCTCACAGCGAGGATCTGCACATAAACTACGGCAAGGCGATGATCGTGATGCTCGTCGCTCACGTCACGGCGACGCTGGCGTCCTATATGGCGGACGCGGCTCATCCGCTAGCTAAGCTAGTCGCCGTCATCGCGCTACTGCTACTAGGCTACGTCGCGTTCGTGTGGGGAGGGTCTTTTTCGAGCTTGCGAGGCTAACTAGAAACGGGCTTTTTCGCATCTACGTTTGCACGTTTTTTTGCGGGCGAGCTACTGTGGGCGAGCGGTGTTTTGGCGGTATTTGGTTTCTTTTTGCTCGTGGCTTCGTTTTTCATCTATATCGCGGCTTGGGTGAAAACGGACAAGGTCGGCGAAGCAAAATATGGGGAGCAAATTTGAAACGACTGTATAAAATCAAAACCCGTAGCTGATTTTACCGGACTTGCTTGCGAATAAAATAAATTAGCCTAGCCCAAAAACTGCCATGTTTTATCTTTTTGCTTTAACAGTCGATGTATCGAGCGTTTTTTTAAATGAAATCGGCAAATTTAAATCGAGCGGCCGGCTTACGGTTTGCCCTGCGCTGTACCTCTTTTTAAAAAGCGAGGAGTCGGATATCTGTCAGCAAAAAGCCGCTTAGTCCGCCAGCCCCTCTTTCGCCGCATTTTTGCGATTAGTTCGTCAAATTCTGCCTTGCTAAACGCGCTTACGACGATATTTTTTTAGCGTCGATAAATTTGTACTTTTTCTTTTTGGCAGATTTCTGGATGAAATTTTTCATATTTCAGCGTCGCTAGGATCTCGTATTTTTTTCCTCATCGTCGCCCTCTCCGCCAAATATCGCGATCTTCCACCGCGCGACTTTCTCATCGCCCAGCATTTGCAAATTTTTATACTCCACGCTAGGTTCATACGGCAGCGCGGTAACGACGTCTTGCGACAGGGACGTAATCTCCGCTGATCTCGCCGCTATCGTTCCTGCGATAAAAACATCTGATTTGCAAAATACGCGTCCAGGTTTTGGATACCGGTTACGAGTTTGCCACTCGTCCCGCTGGGATCTTTTGCGCCCGATGATGCGAGCCATGATCTTTTTGATCGAAACGACACTTCGTTTCTTATGCCGTAAATAGTGCTGATTTGCGCCTCTTTTTGCAGATTTTGTTCTATCGCCTCTAGCCCCGCGCGTATGTCGTGCTCATAGTTAAAGCTTTCGATATTTTGCGCGCTACATTTCTCGCCGTCCTCGCTCACGATTTCGCCATCCATTTTTTTAGGGGCTAGATTTTTAGGTACTCTGGCGCGATTTTTCCAGTCCGTGCGGGTGCTGGGCGTACCGATTCGGACGTTGTAGGCGCCGTCTTCGTATCCGATCTCAAAGCCGCGTCCGCTAAGCCCGTCCGTGCCGGCAACTAGGGCAGTCAAACTCGTCAAGCTTCGCGCCATAAAAAGCTATCTGCGTCAAACTCCTCGTCGTCTTCATCGGCGTTAAACTGTGATAAATTCGGCACCAACCGCAGCGCCTCCTCCACGCTCATCACGGGCGCAAGGCCGACTAGAAACTTCTTTTTATTTTTTTAACAAAAAAAGGTGATACTCATTTTTTTGATCCTTTGGGGTTCAAATTGACTTTCGCGGCGTCTTTGGCGGAGTCAAATCGAGCGCAAAATTACCGCGTCAAAGTTTGCCGCCGTTTGTAGCAGCAAGTAAAATCCGGGCGCAAATTTAAGCATACGCGCCCGATTGGCTCACTCGTCTTTTTTTCTCATCCTCTTTTTTTGCCGATCTTTTCTTTAGCGGTTTTTATGAGATTTTCGGCGGCTTTGTAGAGCTTCTCGCCTAGTTCTTTTTGATTTTTGCTTTGAGGTTTTTCGCCGATCTCGCTCGCACTTTATCTCGGTTAGCTTCTCCTCGGTTCGTTTTTCAAAGTCGTTTATCTCCTTCTTTAGCGCTTCGATGCGTTCTTTGGCGTTAAAATTTCTTCTTTAAAGCTTATCGCCGGCTTGACCGACCTCGCGCTTTAGCTCCTCAAATTTAGCTCCGGCAAGGCTAGCGGGATTTATCGATATTTTCGTTAAATTTCTAGCTCCTCTAGCTGAAGCTCGATCTGGCGCGAAACGTCGTTTTTGCAGGCGCTACGGTGGCGAAGTAGCTATCGATGGACTCGTCTAGGATTTCGTTTATCACGGCAGCAGACGGCTCCTCTGAGCGCGCCATATCGCGCAGCATCGCTACAAATCTCTCCTCGAGTCTTACAAATTCTCTAGCCTCGCCAAGCAGCGTCTGGCCGTCCGGGGCAAATTTGATCTCCTCGATAAACTTCTCCGTCCTCTTGCTAAGCGCCTCTTTTACGCCTCCGATCGCGCCGCTGATTAGCTCTTTGGCAAAGGCCTGATCGATCTCTGCTAGCTCGGTCGCCGCCTCGCAGACCGTCCTTGCGATCTCCAGGATGCGCTCCTTTGCTCGCTTCGCCCTCGTTTATCGCGCTAAGCACGACGTTTTTGGCGATTTGCTCGACCGTGTCCTTTTACGTCGTCGCCCTTTTCGATCGCGGTTAGAAACGCCGCCTCGGTGGTTTCTTTTAGGATGCCCTAGCATTTGCAACTCACAGAGCATTTTTTTCGTCTATCGCGGTTAAAATTTCGTCTTTATCCGCCAGGTCGCTGTTTTTGATGAAATTTTCCATATTTTTCAAGTAGCGCGCGAACGTCGTTTTTGATCTCGTCTTTTTGCGCGTAAAGTTTGACGCTCGATCTGCTCTTTTTCGTAGATTAGGCGGTGGATATACTGCTCTTTTGCTTCGCTAAGCGCGTCGCCAGCGCTTTGGATGAGGTTGGCGACGTTTTGGCGGTTTAGCAGATCCTCGCTCTTTAGCGCCTCGCAAATTTGCTCAAATTCCTTAGCTAGAGCCGCGTTTGCGTCGCCGCCTTTTTGCGCCTTTGACGCTTTTTCTAAACTCGCTTAGCGCAAATTCCCCTGATCAAAACGGAAATTTGCGGGTCGTTTTTGTTCTCTTTTATGGTTTGGATGAAGACTAAATTTTGCATGAAAGTCCTTATAGTACGTATTTGCAAACGCGTCTTAGCGCGGAAAAAATTTCTAATCGCTCCTCGTTAGAATTAACCAAAACGCTTAGGTTGTAGCTTTTGTATTTGCCTCTCCTTTGCTCGATTTTGACGGCGTTATCTTGTGTTGTCTCTCGCCTACGACGCTTTGCACGATAGCTTGCGCGTTTTTCACTATCAAGCACAATGATTTTGTATTCCCAGAAATTTGGATAGATGATTTCTGGTTCTTTATTTAGATCGCACGTAGTCGCCACTTTTGCCTCCACTCTTGCTTTCTAGCGCGATATCTGTTATCTGCATGGTTTTATCTATCGCTTTTATCATATCGTAGATCGTTAGTAGCCCGACGCTAACGCCTGTTAGCGCCTCCATCTCGACGCCTGTTTTTGCCGTCTATCTTGACGCTAACGGTTAGCTTGTAGGCGCAGATTTGGGTTAGCTCCTCGATGTCGCAGTTTATGCCGCTGATTAGCAGCGGATGGCACATCGGGATGAGTTCGCTCGTCTTTTTCGCGCCCATTATCGCGCCTACGACGGCGGTTTTGCAGAAACCGGGCCCTTTTTGCCGGTGTTGTTTTTGATCGCGTCAAAGGCTTCGCGCGACATTTTTATGATGCCGCTTGCTACGGCTATGCGCGTAGTTACGCCCTTGTCGCTTACGTCGACCATTTTTGGGCGGTTGTTTTTCGTCTATGTGAGTTAGCATTTTCGTCCTTTCGCCTGAAACGCTAAAGTTTGCTTTACGGTGAGCTAGGCGGAGTAAATTATGAGAAGGATTATAACCAAAAAAAGCTTAATGAATAAGACAAAAAACGCCTCGGCAGGGGGAGCCGAGGCGCCGTTACAAAAAAGGAGGTTTTCTTGTCGGACGCGCAAATCATACCAAAAAGGTCTGAAATTTTATCCCAACTTTTTCGTAAATATATTATTCCCTGCTTTTTACGTAGGCTAGAGCGCCTGATTTTAGACGTTTTAGCCCCTCTAGCACGCGCGATCTTTGGGTTGCGATGTTGAGGCGCAGGAAGCACTTTTCTCAGCACCCTCTATACGCGTTGCCGTCGTTTAGCCAAAGTCCCGCTTTTTGGCGTAAAAGTATGAAAATCGCTCGCGTCGTCGCCAAATTTCGCGGCAATCAAGCCAGAGCAGATACGTGGCGTCCTGCTCTACAAGCCTGATCTGTGGTAGTTCGTTTTGCAAAAAAACTCGCTCACGATTTTTCGGTTTTTGCTCTACGTATTCGCGCATCTGCTCGAGCCACGCTTCGCCTCGCTCAAACGCCGCGATCGCCGCGATACAAGAAAACGCATTGCCCTCGCCGACCTCATCGTCATTGATAGCCTTTGCCATTTTAGCGCGCAGTTTTGGGTTTGGCACCACAGCGGCAGAGCTTTGCAGGCCTGCGATGTTAAAGGCCTTGGTCGGCGAAACGCAGGTGATCGAGATGTTTTTTTGCAAGTTTGGCTCGCGCGGATAAACGGCACATAGCTTTTTGCCGGGACTCGTGATGTCGCAGTGTATCTCGTCTGAGATCACCAAAACGCCGTATTTAGCGCATAGTTCGCCGATTTTGGCTAGCTTTTCCTCGCTCCAAATTTTACCAACGGGATTGTGTGGGTTGCAAAGGATAAACATCGTCGTTAGCGGGTCGGCGAGCTTTTCTTCGAGATCGGCAAAGTCTATATCGTAGCCACGTCCGTCGTAGGCTAGCTCGTTTGCGAGCGAGATCCTGCCGTTGTTTTTCGATACTGCGGTAAAAGACGTGATAGACGGGGCTTTGGATCACGATTTTATCGCCCACGCTTGTAAATTACGCACGGCGGAGCTGATAATCGGTATCACGCCCGTGCAAAAAATCAGCCAGTTTGGATCAAATTTGACGTCGTGGCGCCTGCTCCACCACGAGCAGATAGCCTCGCTCCACTCCCGCGGCACGTACGAGTAGCCAAAAACTCCGTTGTCCAGGCGCTTTTGCAGCGCTTCTAAAAATTCGGGCGCGACCTTAAAATCCATATCCGCCACCCACATCGGCAGCTCATCGCCACTCGTTTTCCACTTTGACGAATACGTCCCGCCTCGCTCTACAGGCGTATCAAAATCGTATTTCATTTGCTCTCCTTGCGTGATTTTTTTGCGGGTATTTTTAGCAAATTTGACGGGTAGAGTGAAAATTTCGACGCACTTTTGCGTAAAACCGATTTTTAATACGAGATTTTTTTATAATTACATCTAAAATTTACTAAATTTATACAACGGAGGCGCTAAAGATGGACGACTTGCTGCTTGCTTTTAGTGATAAGTATGTGATTGATAGGGTTTGCAGTTTTTTTATGTCTTAGTCATCGCTTTTTTTGGTACATTTCTGTCCCGCTATTTTTGCATTTACGTATATTTTTAAATATTTCAGAAAAGAGATAGAAATTTGAGGCTAGAGTTTTAGAGCCTTAAAAACTCTTTTTGCAAAACTTTCAAGGCTATTGCTAAAATTTTACTCCACTTAGAGTGAAGCAACGTTTTTCAAAAAGCCGTATCCGAAGCCAAAAATCATCGTAAATTTAAACTCAGATACGACCGATAAACACTATTTAGCAGATTTTAAAATCGCCTGATAGCCCTGTTTTTTTGAGCGCCTCTACGACCGTATTTTCGGCAAAGTCGTCCTGGACGACGATGTCGGCCGTTTTAGCTTCCAAATTTACCTCAAATTTCTTCACGCCGTTAAGCGTATTTAGCGTCTGCGTGATGACCTCGTAGCAGCTCACGCAGGCCATGTTTGGGATCTCGTAAACTAAAGTCTTGTCCGCAAACGCCGCCGCGCAAAGCGCCAGCGCTAGAGCTAGCTTTTTTTCATTCTTTGATACCGACTTTGTATTTTTTTGGCTTGGATCGCGTTCACGACATCCATCACGTTCACGCCGTTATCTGCGGTGATGTTTACGTCTTTGCTTTTTAGATCATAGCTCACTGCGGTGACACCCTTGACGCCCTTTGCGGCATCTTCGATTTTCTTGGCGCAACCGCCGCAGTTCATATTTGGTACATTTAGTTCGTAGGTTTGCTGCGCAAAAAAACAGCGCCGCAAATCGCCGCCAAAAAAAGTAAAATTTTTCTTCACAATCGCTCCTTAAAAAAATAATATTTGATGTGAAATTGTATCACTATATTTCTTATATATTTATTATTTCTATTTATATTAAAATGTAATATAATTTACTTTTTACTTATATTTAAAACTAAAATTGACATCAAATTTGAGCGGATTTAAAGCGAGTGAAAAAAATATTGCGAGAACACTTAAAGAGCAAAATTTAGCCCGCAAAAGTGCAAATTTACAGGCTAAATTTATAAAATTTATTCTTTGGTTTTTGCCATTCTGCGGCGTATAGTAGGATCTAGATAGCGTTTACGCACGCGTATGTTTGACGGCGTGACTTCGACCAGCTCGTCCTCCTCGATCCACTCCAGAGCGCGTTCAAGGCTTAGTTTTCTAGGGTGGTACGAGCTTGATAGCGTCGTCAGAGCCGCTAGCGCGTACGTTGGTTAGGGTTTTTTACCTTTGATCGGGTTTACGTCTAGGGTCGTTTGGACGGCTGTGCTCACCGATAATCATGCCCACGTAGGTCTTGGTTTGCGGATCGACAAAAAGGATGCCGCGATCTTGCAGGTTCCAGAGGCTATACGCTAGCGTCACGCCGTTTTCCATAGACACCAGAGCGCCGTTGCTGCGGTGCTCGACGCTACCGATGAGCGGCCGAAACTCAAGGAAGCTGTGGTTCATGATGCCCTCGCCCTTCGTATCGGTCAAAAACTGGCTTCTAAAAACCGATGAGGCCGCGCGCAGGGATCTCAAACTCGATCCTGGTCTGTCCGTCGCCGGTCGGGTGCATCGAGACCATCTCGGCCTTTCTGCGTCCGAGCTTTTCGATCACGGTGCCGCTAAACTCGTCCGGCACGTCGCACACTAGCAGCTCAAACGGTTCGCAGCGTACGCCTTCGATCTCTTTTTACGATAACCTCGGGACGTCCGAGGCAAAACTCAAAAGCCCTCTCGGCGCATATTTTCGGCCAAAATCGTGATCTGTAGCTCGCCGCGGCCGCTAACCTTCAATTTACCCTCGCCGATGTTTTTCGTAGCGCATCGCGATATTGGTTTTCATCTCGCTAGCTAGACGTTCGTCGAGTTTGTTTGAGGTTACGTGTTTACCCTCGGTACCCGCTAGCGGACTGTCGTTTACGCTAAACACGACGCTAAGCGTAGGTTCCTCGATTTTTAGGGGATCAAGCGGTATCGGAGAGTTTGGATCTACGACGCTATCGCCGACGTCCAGCGCCTCAAAGCCCGCTATCGCCACGATATCGCCCACCTGCGCCTCGTCGATGTCGCGGCGCTCAAGACCCAAAAAGCCGATGAGTTTTGAGATCCTGCCCGTCGTTTTCGTGCCGTCGGCTTTAGCAAGCATCACGTTTTGGTTTTTAGAAAATTTTTGCCGTTAAAGATACGAGCGATGCCGATTTTACCGACATAGTTGTCGTAATCAAGCGTGAAAAACCTGAAGCTGCAAAGGGTTGTTTATATCGCCGCTAGGAGCCGGAACGTGAGATAAAAATCGTCTCGAAAAGCGGCTGCATATTTACGTTTTCGTCGGTCAAATTTGAGCTTCGCGTAGCCGTTTCTAGCCGCTGCATAAACGACTGGGAACTCTAGCTGCTCGTCGTTTGCCTCAAGCGCCACAAAAAGGTCGAAAATCTCGTTTATCACGCGATCAGGATCGGCTGCGGGTTTGTCGATTTTATTTACGACGACGATTGGGCGAAGGCCGAGCGAGAGCGCTTTTTCACGACGAGTTTGAGTCTGCGGCATTACGCCTTCTTGTGCGTCTACGAGTAGTAAAACGCCGTCGACCATCTTTAGCACGCGCTCCACCTCGCCGCCAAAAATCGGCGTGGCCCGGGGTGTCGATGATGTTGATTTTGGTGTCCTTGTAGCGGATCGCAGTGTTTTTTTGATAGGATCGTGATGCCGCGCTCGCGCTCGATATCGTTGCTATCCATCACGCGTTCACCGACGGCTTGGTGCTCGTTAAAAAGTACCCGATTGCTTCAAGAGCTCGTCAACCATCGTGGTTTTGCCGTGATCGACGTGAGCGATGACGGCGATGTTTCGTATCTTTTTCCAAAATACTTTTCTCCGTTATTAAAATGGGGCTGATTTTAGCCAATGTACCCTTATAAAAAAATAATAAAGCTACTTTGGAACGTTTCTTGCAAGGTTCATGAAAGTTAAATTTAAAGGGTTTTTATGCAGACAACTCAAAAACGATATTTTGTCCTTTGACGCGAGCATCAAAGGCGGCGTGAAAAAAAGCAGAGCAAAAGCTCGCAAAAAGGCGGTAAAGAGGACGGCGCATTTCTCTCTATGGTGCTAGACGCGGCCGCGAAAAAGGGCGGGAAAATTTAAGCGAAAAAAAGACCTAAAAGAGATGGCAAAAAGCCGTAAATTTATCCACTCAAACGGCTCAAAAATCAGCAAAACCAAAGCGCCCATCCAAAAGCACAGACGTAAAAAGAAAATTTTAGGCGAAGAAGCGGCGGAAAAATTTATTTGAAAACGCGACTTTTATGCAGCTTTTGCAAATTTTAGAGATGCTTAGCGGCGGCGAAAAAAATCAGTAAATTTCCAAATTTCGAAAAACCGTCTAGCCAAAAGCACTCTCAAGCGAAACGACGCTAAACGAGCTACGAGGGGCTAAAAAAATCTAAACGAGCTAATAGAGATCGCAAATAAGCTAAATTTGGGCCTAGAAAACATCGAAGTGACGCAAGCTCAGGCTGACGAACTGGGTGAGAAATTTCCAAGTTTAGCAAAAAAAGATTTTTTTGAGCCCGTAGTGCCTAAGAAAAATTTTCGCATTTAGCGAGCTAAAAAAACAAGGTCGAAGAGACGATAAGCGCAAGCGAGCCAGAGCCCAAAGATACGCTAAATAAACTACTCGCCGCCGTACAAGAAGAGCAAAACAAAGCCCAACCCAAAGACGCCAATGCAAAAGCGCAAGACGCACAAAATTGGCTCAAAACTCCAAAAATCATAAAAAGAAGCGGTAAAAAAACGATGGCGAAAAAAAGAGACAAATTTAAAAGACGAGAAACCAAACCTTAAAGCCGAAAGCGAGCTAAATTTAACCGCCGCAAAAAGCGAAAAAAATCTGTGCTCGGCCAAGACTCTAAAAAGATAAATTACAAAATTTGCTATTTCCCGAGCGCGAAAAACGCCGAAGAGCAAATTACAACCAAGACCCAAAAGCGATAACGGCGAAAAACAGCGAACTAAACGCGATGGTAAAAGACGTCATCTCAAACGCCAAGGCGCAAAGCAGAAATTTCCAGGCCGTGCGCGAGACGTTTGATAACTTTAGCTCAAATTTGAAAGAACAAGTCGCGGCATACAAATCGCCGTTTATGCGCTTTAACATCACGCTAAATCCGCTACAGTTTGGGCGAGGTCGAGATCACGATGGTAAATCGCGGCAACAATCTGCATATAAATTTCAACTCAAATACGCAGACGATGAACCTATTTTTTTACAAAAATCAGGCCGAGTTTAAAAAAACAGCCTCGTAAACATGGGTTTTACCGAGCTTGAGATGAACTTTAGCGATCAAAATCAGCCTAAAAAAGAGCAAGGGCAAAAGAGCTACAAAGGCTCCAAATTTAGCTCCGACGACGCAGAGCAAAGCGAACCGTCCGCGCCTCGTTTAGAGCTCGTCGTTCCACGATATGTAGAGTGGAATCAAATTTAGCTGAGATATAAAAGTTTAAAGGATAAAAAGATGTCAAACGGACTAGAAACCAATAACTTTACGGTAAACAACCAAGCCGCCAAAAAAATCGGCGGACGCCCTACAAAAGGCCGCAGGCACCAATCCAAACGCTCAGCTGAGACAAGGACGCTTTTTATGAAACTTCTTTTGACCGAGCTTCAGTATCAAGACCCGACAAGCCCTATGGACACGGAAAAAAATGCTAACTCAAACTAGCCAGCTAGCCTCGCTTGAAATGCAAGAAAAACACGAACAAAATGATGCAAAAAGCTAGCTGACCAGCTAAAAAAATAGCACAAATATGTACGCCGTCGGGGTACTCGGCAAGATGGCTAAAAATCGGCGATAGCGGTATCGTAAAAGAAGAAGGGCGCGGGCGTCAAATTTGCGGGATTTTTTTAGAAAGCGCGGCAAAAGGCGGCACGATAAACATCAAAAGACAATACCGGCAAACTCGTAAGAACAGCTGGAGTTTGGCGAAGCTAGCGCCGGTGCAAATACCTTCGAGTGGGACGGCAAAGATAGCGCAGGCAACGATGCAAAAGCAGGCACCTACTCGGTAGAGATAAACTACGTCGATCACGCTGGCGGCGCCAAAAGCCGGCGGCGTAGGCAACTATCTCGTAGAGGGGCGTCAGTTTATCGACGGCGTCGCACAGGGTAAAGGTCGGCGGACAATACGTCAGCATCGACAAAGTCAAAAGAGTTTACCGAGCCGTCAAAAGGATAAATCCATGGTAAGAAGCCTATATAACGGCGTTAGCGGCGTGAGAACACAGGGATTCAGCATGGACGTTTGGGCGAACAACATCGCCAACATAAACAACGTCGGCTTTACCGCTTCGATACCGGGAATTTAAAAGTATTTTTTTATCAAACATCCTTTGCCGCCGGCAATAATCCGACCCAAGATCAAGTCGGTCTGGGTGCTACGGGTATGACGACGGCGCTTAGCTTTTACAAGCAGGGCCCGTTTATGAAAACGGATAACGTCCTAGATATGGCGATAGGCGGCAAGGGGTTTTTTGGCGTAACGAACGGCTCTGGCACATACTATACGCGTGCTGGTAGCTTTGGCGTCGATAAAGAAAGATATCTCGTAACAAATCAAGGCAACTACGTACTAGGAACGCAAAATACGCTAACGCAAGTAACTCCAAGTCAAGGCGCGATAGAGGCTTTCGGTAGAGTAAACAGCACCGCTGCAGTCACGCAGGCATACACTTTAGGATCAGACACCACAGACCTTGACGTCGGCGACATAGGCTCCCAGGGTAAAATTCGCCTACCTGAGTTTTTTTGTATCTACCGACCAAACCGACTTCAAAGGTAACCTTTAAAGGAAATCTCGACTCGTCTTTCAAAAACTGAGCCGGTTACTTTGCCAGTCGATAACGCTACATATAATAGCAGCATAAATAACCCCTCTAGAACTATAAATTTACGCGGACGAGTCACGGCTGACGATACGATAACCCGCCCTAGAAAAGGCGATCTAGTAACCGTAACGGCAACCGACGCGAACGGCAAAACGGCTGAATTTAGCGCTCCGATCGACGAAAACGGCAACTGGAGCATAAGTCAAAGACTGAAAGGGATTTTTGACCTAACGACCGCCCCAGTTTGACCGCAAAAAAATAAACACGACTAAAGAAGCGGCAAATCAAGAAAAAAATTCGTAACCGAGCTTTTTAAATGCGGACGGCACAAAAAAATAAACTTGAGCTAACGCTAACAAAAACGCGTACCTCAGGGTGCTAACGGTACAGTTTGGGGATGCGGCGGCAACCGTAAAAAGACGCAAGCGGCGCAGTGGTTTCAAATACTAACGGCGAGCTAAATTTTGATTACGAAGGTAGGCTTGTTAGCTCTACTTTAAGCGCTCTAGATAATAACGGCTCGCAAATCAGAGTTAGACTTCGGCACTCCCTGTGGCTGCGGGTCAAAGTTTACTCAGGCGTCACTAGCACGTATCAAGCCAAAAAAAGTGTCTCGATCGCGCAAGACGGCGTACGCGAGGGTATTTTTAAAGGATTATTACACCAACGATTCTGGGAAATATCTTGGCGCAGTTTACAAACGGCCAAGTCCGCTCCATCGGCAAAAGTCGCTCTCTATCACTTCCAAAACGAGCAGGGACTTGCAAAAATGGGCGATAATATCTATTCGCAAAGCGCGAATTCCGGCGCGGCCTTTTTTTCTACAAAGACGCAGGCGGCAAAAAGTATCTACGGCGCCAAACTGGCTAGCAGCACGCTAGAACAGTCAAACGTCGATCTAGCGCAAGCTCTAACTGAGGTCATCGTCACGCAAAAGGCCTACGATGCTAACGCCAAAAAGCATAACGACTAGCAACGAAATGCTTCAACGCGCAATCGAGCTAAAACGCTAAAGTTTAACCCGCGAATTTGACGCGGGTTTTTTTAATTTTAGCTGCAACCGTAAAAGCCAAATTTAACGCGATAAAATAGTCTACTTCAAGATATCTAAATAATTTTTAGCTAAAATCAGCCCCGAGAATTTACCGAATTAAAGAAAAAAATTATGAACCGAAAAAGAATCTACAACCCAAGCTCAAACGAAAAATTTGACCGATCGAAGCGTATTTAACGGCAATCCGCACGGTATTTTAAATTTCACCAAGGCAAAATATCAATGGGCGCTAAAAGCTCTGGGATCTCATGGAAGCTAAACACGTGGTTTCCAAAAAGAGGTCGACACCACGGACGACGTGCGCGACTACGCCTACAACCTCACTCAGGCCGAAAAAGCGCATGTACGACCTCGTCTGGAGCCAGCTCATCTCGATGGATAGCTTTCAGACTAAACAACCTAGCCGACAACATCAATCCGTACATCACCGCGCCCAGAGATCAACGCCGTGCTAAGCCGCCAAGCCTACGAAGAGGCCAACCACAGCAAGTCTTACGCTGTAATGGTCGAGGCGATCTGTGACAACACCGACCTCATTTACGAGATGGAGAAGCACGACGACGTATTGCGCGAGAAAAATGACTACATCTCAAGCGTCTACGAGGAGCTTGCAGGCGAGGTGACTGACGAGAAGCTGCTTCTTGCGATGGTGGCAAACCAGATTTTTAGAGGGCATCTACTTTTACAGCGGTTTTACAGCGATCTACGCTCTAGCACGTGCTGGCAAGATGCTAGGCTCGGCGCAGATGATCCGCTTTATCCAACGTGACGAGATCACGCACCTGCTTTTGTTTCAAAACATGATAAATTCAGTCCGCAAGGAAAGGCCTGACCTTTTTCACGCCTGAGACTGAGGCGAAAATTTATGATATGTTTGAAAAAAAGCTGGAAATTTAGAGATAAAATGGGGCAAATACATCACCCAAAAACCAAATAATGGGCTTTACAGACGATATCATCGAGCAGTATATCCACTATCTTATCGACCAGCGTCTAGTTGCGATCGGCCTAAAACGCAAGTATAACGTCGCTCACCCGATCAAATGGGTCGATGACTTTTGCGAAATTTAACGACCAAAAGTCACATTTCTTTGAAGCAAAGGTGACAAACTACAGCAAGGGAAGCATCAGCTTTGACGACTTTTAGTCCAAATTTATGCCCTATCGTCCTAAGTGCGCCGACCTGCCAGCAAAGACAAGACGAACTGCTAGAAAAAAATCGCCGCAGCACCCAGAAATTCCATCATCTTAGCCAGCGAGCTATGCGTGAGCGGGTATGATTTCGACGGATTTTTTTAGCGGCGCAAACCGCGCTATGCTGGGCGGCTCAATCGGCAGCTTTGACGCTATACTTTTTGAAGCGCTACAAGAAGCGCTGAGCCCTGATACATTCTCGGACTCACGCATCTAACGAGCCTAAACCGCGCCAAAGGTCTAGCGCACATTTCAATCACGCAGGCGCAAAAAAATGAAATTTACAACGAGTTTATCCTGCTAAACAGCCAAAAACGTCTTTTACGCGCAAAACAAATCAAAGCTTTTTTTCGCCCGAATTTAGAGCATGAAATTTTCGCTGCAGGGCGACGAGGTCTGCGATAAAGTCGTTTGATTTTAAGGGTCTAAAAATCGGCGTTCTCATTTGCTTTGAGCTTAGATTTGCCCATCTTTGGCAGCAACTAAAGGGATGCGACGTCATCCTAGTGCCCGCCATGTGGGGGCAAGGCGCGAGAGGACGCATATCTTACGCTTTGCAAGGCCTTAGCGCTTGCTAACAGCTGCTACGTCGTAGCCGCAAGTTCGCTTGATTTAGAGTTTTCGGGCGTGTTTTTGCCAAGCGGCGAATTTGCGAAAGAGACTAAATTTGACGCAAATTTGATCCTTGAAGCCAAACGAGGTCGGGGGATTTTATGACCGCTCTTGAAAAAAATCAAAAATGCACAAACATGGCCGATGAGATCGGCGATATACTCACTCTGACGCCCTCGCTTTACAAGGCTCTTTGCGACACGCCGCGCGAGATCTTTGCGCCCGTCACGCGCCACGCGTACAGCCTAGACGCCCAGCCAATCGGCGGCAATCAATGGATCAGCTCGCCGCTAACGGTCGCCAAAATGACGCTGGCGCTTGAGGCCGAAGATATCGACAACGCCCTAGAAATCGGCTGCGGTAGCGGCTATCAGGGCAGCGATTTTTATCGCATTTTGGCGCACAGGGGTTTTTTTAGCGTCGAGCGCATCGAAAAGCTCGCGAGCGAAGCCAAAAAAACGCTTTGAGGCGCTTAAAATCCACAACGTTCACGTGCGATTTGACGACGGAAACGTTGGTTGGAAAAAGCTATGCGCCATACGATAGGATCTTGCTCTCGGCGGCGGCGCAGCAGGTACCGCCGACGCTTTTTAATCAGTTAAAAAAACGGCGGCATTTTTAGTAGCTCCTATCAAAAAAAGACGGCAAACAGTTTATCGTCAAATTACAAAGGGACGCTCGCGGCGAGATAACGCAAAAAAAGCGCTTGACGAGTGCTTATTTGTACCGCTTTTTAGGGCGGGATAGAGTAGCGCAGGTCGTCAAACTTGACGCTACCGCTTAAAAAGCAGCGCGTTAAATTTAACTACTCAAATTTGACGTCGCTTTTTGAGTACCGAATTAACTCGCCTACCCTGCAAATTTAGCCATACGTTAAACCTAAAACTGTATAATCACCATACAAATTCTTAGCAAAGGAGCTAAAATGGCAACAGATCGCGAGTTAGTTAATTTCTCAGAGGAACACGAGCTAAACACGGTGCTAGCAAGACACGGCAAGGCTCAAAGCATCACAAACCGCGAGGTGCTTTGCGAGCTCGGCAAAGAGTGCAAGGAAAAAAACTAGGCAAAAAGAGTGCTGACGCAAGATCGATTTGACGAGTTTTTTTAAAACCCTGTTTTAAATCGTTTGGAGAATAAAAGAGCTTAAATTGGGGACTTTCCCCGAAATTTTCTATCAAATTTTTCTAGATTAGATATTCCGCCATTTTTCAAATTTCATCTCGTTTACATCACTATAAAACATCTCCGATAAGTACCGCGTGATGCTCGCTTTGGTTTAAATTGACTTCAAATCTAAAAACGCCGCCAAAACGAACAAAATATCGCCAAAAATCCCAACGCGGCAGATTTAATATTAGCATAAATTCGGCGCAGTACCGAGAAAAATAATCAAAGCCCAAATCGCGCCGGATTGAACCGAGCTACGCCCTAAAATGCACCTTAAATTTTGCCCAAAAGCTTCTGCCCGGCTCATAAAGCCTTGTGCCGTTCGGGATGGTCTCGTAACCTGCGATACCGCCGCCGTAGCCGCCTTTTGAGTTATGATAGGCATATTTGGCGTCGTTTAGGTTTTCCGCCGCTAGCAAAAATTGATAATTTTTGTATTTATAGCCCGCGCTTAGCCCCAGAGTCCAAAAAGCTATCGCTCTTGCCCAGGTCCATGCCGCCCACGTCGCCGTAGCCTTTTTGCGCGCGGTTTTGCGACGCGTTAGCGTAGAAGTCGGCTTTGACGAACCAGTCGGGTTTTTCTAGCCCCGCGCTTAGTTTAAACGCTAGAGGCGAAACCTTAGGCAGCGCGTCGCCGTCTTTTAGGCCGCCCGCGTTTTTAGTCACCTTGCCGTAGACGTAGGGATACTCCCGCCCCCAGCCTAAACATATCGGCTAGCAGCGTAGTGCCCTCGATCTCGCCGCCGTATAGCAGGGCGTCGGTATTAAAGGCGTCTGAGGACATGCCCATAGGATTATATTTTAGCATGATATAATCATCCATCTTTGAGACAAAGAAATTTGCGCTTAGTTCGTAATTTTGATCTTTTAGCACGGCGCCAAAATCCAGCTGAGTGTTTCTTTCTTTACGTAGCTCTAAGTTCGCGTCCTTATTTGTTTCCCAGTGATCAGGGCAGTCTTTGTGCATGCCCTAGACCCTGCGTAGAGCGTTACATTTTGCAGATATTTTTTTCATATCTGAGCCCGGAGATTAAATTTTCTTTCCTGCTCTTATGCGTTTTTAGCAGTCTTCTCTCGCCCGCGTCCAGCCTAAGTCCGCCAAAAAGCCCGTAGTCGTTTTCAAGGACGTATTCGTTTTGAGTGTAGATCGTTTTATACGTTACCTTGCGCTCTTTTACGTGCGGCTTTGATACGGCTGCGTCCATTTGGGCCTTTAGTTACGCCGGCTCCGCCCGTTCCGGCGCCTCGCCATTTAAAGTACATCCTCAGAGTACCCAGCGCCAAGATAGCTTGTTAGATTGTCGAGATTTAGCTCGCCTTCTAGCTTAAAGCCGTACATATCGCGTATCGGGTGGCTGATGCTGTATCCCTTGCCGCGTCCCGTGCCCGGCACCACCGGACGCATGGTGAAGTTGTCCATTATATGGTCGATCTGATGATAGTACGAGCTTAGCCTGATCTTGTGCTCGCCGACGTCTTGTTCAATTTGAGTCCCGAAAGACTTTACGGTCAAACTGTACGCCGTCCCTCATCCTGTCGGCATACGCCGCTTCGCCCTCGCCCAGATCCGCGCTTAGTTGTATGGCAGTAGTTTCCGTCGGCGTTAGCGTGCCCACGAGCGAGACGCTGTTGCGTTTATAGTGCGTATGCATTTTCTGTCCGCCGCCGCTTTTATAGTCGCCGCTCTCATAGTGTCCGCCCGAGACCTCTAGGCTACCCAGCTCGTTACCCGCCGCTACGTCCGCGGTAGTTTCAAACCGCTTAAAACTGCCGCCCAGCACGCTTACGTTTCCTCCAAAGCTCGGTTTTGACAGCCTTGTTATCTCTCTATCGAAAAATATACCGCCGCTAATGAGCGCGCCGTATCTGACGTCTTGCGGGCCTTTTACGATACGAACCGAGCTGTAGTTTTGCGCCGAGATGTAGGTGATGGGCGTATCCATTCGCATACCGCAGCCGCCGTTTAACGTGCTACCGTCGATCAGCACGGGCAGTCTAGCCGCCGTCTGCGAACGATAATAAACCTCGCTGCCGCCTCCGCCTTTGCGCTCCATCGTAAAGCCGTTCAAATTTGAAAGCGATTTGGCGATGTCGCTGTTTTCCAGTATCGCGCCCTTTTCCGGCTATTTGGGCGTTGGTAGGCTCGTCGAGTGCTGATTTTTTTGCATTTTTGACGAGACGGTAACGGGACTCAAGCTTATCGCCTCCTCGGCGCTAAGCATCAAATTTGACGCCATGGCCAGCGCCAAAACGTAAGAAAGTTTTCATTTTCGCTCCTGCAAAATTAATATTTAATATTGAAATTGAAGCAAAAATAAACTTAAATAAAGATGAATATTTATGTAATGTTAATTATTTTTGTGAAATGTAGCTCAAACCCTGATATTTCGGTCAGTTTGCGTTAAGTGTGTAGAAAAAGTAACTTTAACGGATTAGAATTATAAATTTAGGTAATCTCGGTTTCATCAATTTGGAAACTCAACGAAAACCGAGACTAAATTACAAAATCTCTTTTACCAGTAGCTGCGGCGTGACGAGTCCGCGAAACGAGTTTTTTGATACCGAAAAACGAGGTCTATGCTCTCGCCCTGCATGCGGCTCGCGAGTGAAGTTAAAAAAACAGCGCCTCGAGGCACTTTGCCGTCTTTTTGCAGGATGAGCTTTAGGGTGATTTTGCTCCCTGCCGATTAGTTTTTTTGTTTTTTTGACGACGGCGGATTTGATCTCAAAAGAGCGGGCGAGGATTTTTCTGTCCGTATGGGCTCAAAATGCTCCAAATTTCAAGCAGTTCAAAGTCCACCTCGCCCGCCTCTATCTCGCCCAGAGGCTCGTCAAACGCACTAAATTCATGTAGATCCATCAGCATACACGAGCTATTTATCGCGTTTTTTTAAACGCTTCAATTTGCCGGATCTATCACGATGCCGGCCGCTCCCTTTAGTGCCCGCCGTAGCCCGCGAGTAAATTTCTCGTGGCTAGCGATGAGCGAGAGGATGTCTAGCTTGCCAACGCTTCTAGCGCTACCTTTGGCGCGGTTTTCGTCGATACTAAAGACGATGGCGGGCTTTTTAAACTGCTTTGCCAGACGCGATGCGACGATACCGATGACGCCCTCGTGCCAGCCCCCTGCCCCAGGTCACGATGATGTGTTCGTCCTCGCGCACATCGCTTTAACGAGCACTCAAAAAGCGTGCGCTCCTCCTCCTTGCGCGAGTTGTTAAAAGCTCACGATGGTGTCGAGGCATTCGCAGGCGCGGTCGAGTACTGGCGCGCAAAAACTCAAAAAGATACGCTCGCATCGTCCATACGGCCCGAGGAGTTTATGAGCGGCGCGATGAGAAAGCTGATGTCGTCGCACTCAATTTATCCTTGCCGTAAAAGCTGCTTTATCGCGGTAAATGCAGGCCTGCGCGAGCTGTTTAGGGCGGTTTACGCCAAGCTTTTACCAGGATGCGGTTTAGGGTCGCGAAGCTCCATCATGTCGGCGATTATCGCGATAGCAAGGAGGTCGAGAATTTTACCCATATCGTAGTTGATACGGCACACGTCTTTTAGCGCGCCCACTAGATACCACGCAACCTGAGCGCCGCAAATTCTGACGTTTGGGAAAGGACAATCCTTTTTGCTTTGGATTTATGATCGCGTAGGCCTCGGGCAGGGACGTCTGGGGGCATGTGGTGATCGGTGATGATGAGATCGATGCCTTTTTGTTTTGCAAATTTGAGCCGCGTCGTTTGCCGAGATACCGTTGTCTACGGTCACGATGAGGCTGGCATCCGCAATCTCCTCGACGATTTGCGGATTTAGCCCATATCCGTCGCTAAAGCGGTTTGGGATACGCACGAAATACTCGCTAACGCCCAAATCATCGAAAGAAATTCGGCCATTATGACGCTGGCGATCACGCCGTCCACGTCGTAGTCGCCGACGATGACGATCTTTTCGTTTCGCTCGATCGCGCGCTTTTATGCGCTCGGCACCCTTAAATACATCCTTTAACGCATCAGGCGTAGGAATTTCTGAAAGTTTTTTTGTGGATATCCTTTTCAAATCTTTGATTCAGTAATTCCTTTATTTTTTTCCTTATTCAACATCGTTTTGACGGGCTTTTTGCGTAAGCCTCGCCGTCACTCGCCGCCTTGCCACCGTTTTTTTGCCTAAATTTTTCGCTCGCCTCTGAGTCAAATTTACTCCCGCAACGCCGCAAAAAAAGGCTAAATTTTGGTTCACATTTCATCTTTTTCCTTCTTTTTATTTTCTAATGCGCAAATTATAGCTTTTTGAAATTTAATTTCTTATAATTTTAAACGAGTCGAAATTATATTTGAAATGATTTTAATTATTATATTTAAACCCTAGGTTAAGATGCATTTTTGTATTATTAAGCTCTCATTTCAACAAAAAGGAACGATATGAAAAAAACTTTTTTAAAAGCGCTATTAGTACTTTTTGCGGTATTTTCAGCAACCCAAGCGGCGGCCGAAACTAAGGTCATAAAAGACGTCTTGGGTCGCGAAGTAAAGGTAAATTTGCCCGTTAAACGCATAGCTTTGGGTTTTTACTACACCGACTTTTTAGCCGTCGGCGGCACCAAGGCTTTAGATAAAGTCGTAGGCTTTTTCAAAAGAGGTTTGGACAGACTGGACGCCTGCTAGCTGGGATCTATATAGCAAAGCCCTACCGCAGCTAAATAAGCTTGCGGACTTCGGCGAGGTAGAGGTTGGTACGTTCTCGGTAGAAAAAGTTATCTCTCTAAAACCCGATTTGCTAATACTCGCATCTTGGCAGTATAACGTGTTAGAGCCTGATTTAAAGCCCCTAACCGATCTAAATATCCCGATAGTCGTGCTTGATTATAACCGTGAGAAGGTTGAGCTTCACGTAAAAAAGCACTAAAATTTACAGGCGAAAGTTCTAGGCGAGGAAAAAAAGAGCGGACGAGATCTCTAAACTATACGAAGACACCGTAAAAGAAGTGGGCGACCGCATCGCAAAAGCAAATTTGCCTAAACCTAAAATTTATATAGAATTCGGCCGCGGCGGTCCTGACGACACAGGGATAACTTACGGTAAAGATATGTGGGGTTCGCTGATAGATTTGGCCGGCGGAGATAATATCGCAGCCGATCTAGTCGAGCAGTGGGCGCCCATCAACGCCGAGCAAGTCATAGCCGCAAAACCCGACGTTATAATGATAACAGGCCGCGAAACCGAACTAAAAAAAGAACCGACTGCGATGGTAATGGGCATAAACATAGATAAAGCCGAAGCGTTAAAAAAAGACTGGACGGATTTAAAAAAACGCGTCGGTTGGTCGGAGCTTCCAGCTATCAAAAAAATAACCGCCTATACGGCCTATATATGGGTGCGTCAAGAACGCTTGCGGATATGGCGATGGTGCAATATATCGCAAAAGCTTTGTATCCGCAGCTTTTTAAAGACGTAGATCCGATAAAGACCTACGTTGATTTTCATAAAAAGTACTTACCTGTCGTTCCCGTCGGTACTATAGCCATCCAAGCGGACGAAAAAAATGAATAAAATAAGTTCCGAAGAGGTCGTAAAGGCTCATAGAAAGCGCGAATTTAAACGCTTAATCATCATCTTGAGCTTTATAGCCGTGGGTCTTGTATCGATGGTGTTTGATATCGGTACCGGGCCTGCGATGCTCTCGCCAAGAGAAGTCGTAGATACACTTTTACAGCCGATTTTAGGCGGCGAGCAGGATAAATTTTTATACCACATCGTTTACGATATCAGGCTTCCCGTAGCGCTTATGGCTTTAGTCGTAGGCGCGGCTTTGGGAGCGGGTGGCGCAGAGATACAGACGCTTTTAAACAACCCTATGGCAAGCCCCTATACGCTGGGGACTTGCCGCGGCGGCAGGGATTTGGCGCATCGCTGGTGATGGCGTTTGGTTCGTTTGGACTGCCTCACTTTACGCCGTGCCTATCGGTGCGTTTATCATGACGATGTTAGCGGCATCTATACTGTTTTTTTGTTTTCGATGATGAGACGATTTGGGTCGGCTACTTTGGTTTTTAGTCGGTATCGCGCTTTTTGTTTTTTGTTTCAGTCCATGCTCTCTTTGGTACAGTTTTTGTCAGCGCCCGAGATTTCGCAGGCGATTTTGTTTTTGGCTGTTCGGTAGCCTCCAAAAAGGCTAAATGGAGTACGCTAGCCGTCGCTACGGTCGTAACGGTCGTATGCATTTCGCTACTGATGCTAAATACTTGGGCGCTAACGGCTTTGAAACTGGGTGAAGAGCGAGCCAAAAAGCATGGGCGTAAATTTATCCGCCCTTAGGATTAGTAATTTTGCTTATAGTTTCGGTTATGACAGCTACAGTTATTAGCTTCGTCGGCGTTATAGGCTTTATCGGCCTGGTCGCTCCGCATATCGCTAGAAATTTAGTCGGCGAGGATCAAAGATTTTTTTCCCTGCCTACTACTATCTTCGTCGGCGCAGCATTTTTGTCGATAGCTTCGGTACTTTCTAAGGTTATAAATCCGGGCGGACTCTTTCCAGTCGGCATCATCACGGCGTTTGTGGGCGTGCCGTTTTTTTCTTCTGGATCATCCTTTCAAGGAAAAACGTATGCTAGAGCTTAAGAATTTAACGATATACCGCGGCTCGCTTTGCACGGCAGATGCCGTAAACGCTAGCTTTGAAGAAGGCAAGGTTTACTCCGTACTAGGGCCCTAACGGCGCAGGCAAAACTACGCTTATAAGCGCGATTTTCGGCGAAATGCACTATGAGGGCGAGATTAAATCGGCGACGAGAGGTTACATTTCAAAAACCATTTCTCGTGGAAAAAAAGAAAATCGGCTACATGCCCCAAGATAGCTACGTAGACGCAAGTTTAACGGCTCTTGAGGTCGTTTTGCTAGGGCTTATGGATAGTCTCGGGCTTTATCTAAAAGACGAGCAAATAAACTCGGCCGTAGAGATAATGAAAAAACTAGGGATTTTACATCTAGCCGGTCGCGACGTGATGCAGCTTTCGGGCGGTCAGCGCCAGATGGTGATGTTTGCCTCCGTGCTTATCAAAAAGCCTAAAATTTTACTTTTGGACGAGCCTGTTTCAGCTCTTGATATGCACCATCAATGCGTGCTTTTAGACTGCGTTAGGAAATGTACGCGCGAGCACGGTATAACCACCGTGATGATACTGCATGATTTATCGCTGGCGTCGCAGTTTAGCGACGAGGTGTTGCTGCTAAGCGACGGCAAGATAAAAGCCAAAGGCGAAGCTAAAAAAACCATAACTAAAGAGCTAATACAAGAGCTTTATAAAGTAAACGTGGATATTTTTACGACGATGCCGGCGTACCGGCCGTAGTCGCAAAGTCAGCGTTTGGGGTAGAGTAGCACGTGAGGGTTTTTATCTTAAGTTGCCTTGCTTACGCAAAGGGCAACGAGGATTTGCGGTAATGCCGCACATTTAGCGACGGCGGCGCACAGTGCGAGATAGTGCCGTGGCAGAAATTTTAGACGTCGGTTCGCTAGACGAAGATTCTTTGATTTTTGCCGCTTGCGACTTGGGATTACAGTCTAGACGCGGCTAAATTTCTTTATCGTTTTTGAGCGAGCTTGAAAAAGCGGAGCGAAGATAATAAACGGCGCCGAGATCGTGCGCTGGGAATTTATCGAAAAAAATACCTCTTAGAACTTGAAGCCTTAGGGACTTCCCGCGATCCCTAGCACGCTTTTTAAACGGCGATGAAAAATATAGAAGAGCTAAGGCGACGTTTGCCCGGGTGGCGTGATAAAACCGCTCGTCGGACAGAGCGGCAACGGCGTAGCCAAAATCGACGAAATATCAAATGAGCGAATATAAAAACGGGAGCTTTGCTTCAGCCTTTTATCAAAGAGATCACCGTTAGCGGCGAAATTTGCTTGATATTTTTTTAGGCGGGGTTTTTTTCTCACGCCGTACGCCGCTCGCCTGCTAGCGAGGATTATAGAGCAAACTCGAATTTCGGCGTTAAAGATTAGCTCGGTAGAGCCAACTGCAGCCTTTCTAAAACGTCGCGCGAGACGTTTTAGCTAGGCTTGCCTTTTAATCCCGTCTACGCAAGGATAGATCTAATCGGCGCAAAAGATAAAATTTTAATCAACGAAGTTGAGCTTATCGAGCCTAGTCTTTATTTTAGCTACGGCAAAAACTCTACCGAAAAGTAATCCGTAAAAGTAATCCTGGATAATTGTCGCGGAAAAGAAAAATTTAGAGCCGCTCGGCTCTGAAATTTTTCTTATTTCGGGTTTCTAAAGCTAGCTTTTGATAAAGCCCAAAACTACGGGATTTGGGTTTGTTAGGCGGCTCGTGAATTCAGGATGAAACTGCACGCCGACAAACCACGGATGCGAGTTTTTAGCACCCGCCGCAGGCGGACTAAGCTCGACGGCCTCGATCAGTCCGTCGCCTCGCCGCTAACTATCAGGCCGTTTGCTTCAAATTCGGCTCTGTATTTCGGATTTGCCTCGTAGCGGTGGCGGTGGCGCTCTTTGACGCTTTTAGCGCCGCCGTAATTGAGATAGTAGCGAGCCAGGCTTCACGTCGCAAGCATAAGCGCTAAGCCTCATCGTGCCGCCGACCGGGCTTTGGTGCGTGCGGATCTGCGTCTGGCCGTGCGCGTCGATGAAACTATCGATGAGATAGATGATAGGATTTACGCACTCGGGCTTAAATTCGACCGAATTTGCGTCCTCGAGCTTTAGCACGTTGCGAGCAAACTCAATGAGCGCTAGCTGCATACCTAGGCAAATGCCAAGATACGGCACGCCGTTTTCACGAGCGTATTTGATCGCTTCGATCTTGCCGCTCACGCCGCGCTCGCCAAATCCACCGGCAACCAGCACGCCGCCCACGTCTTTTAGCAGCTCCTCTACGTTTGAAGGCTCAATTTTTTTCGCTATCTATCCACTTTAAATTTACCCTCGCATCAAGACTCGCGCCCGCGTGGATGATACCTCGGTCAGGCTCTTGTAGCTCTCTTTTGAGATCGACGTATTTGCCCACAAACGCTATCGTAGTTTCTTTCGTCGGTGCGATGATGCGCTTAACTAGGGCTGTCCCAGTTGCGCATATCAGCTTTTTAGCTCGCCCAACTGTAAAATTTCGGCGATCGGGGTCAAAAATATCTTGGTTATAAAACGCGAGCGGCACCTGATAGATGCTGGCTGAATCGATACTCTCGATGACGCAGTTGCGCTCTACGCCGCAGCTGGCGGCTATTTTATCCTTTAGCTCGCGGTTTAGCGGCTGCTCGGCACGGCAGATGATCATATCTGGGGCTGATACCGATACGGCGCAGCTCGCCGACGCTGTGCTGGGTCGGTTTGGTTTTTAGCTCGCCAGCGACTTTTGATAAACGGCACGAGAGTTAGGTGGATATTCATCGCGCGTTTGCGGCCAACCTCGACGCGAAGGGCGCGGATAGCCTCCAAAAACGGTAAGCCCTCGATGTCGCCTACCGTACCGCCGATTTCAACGATCAGTACGTCGCGACCCTCGCCCGCCTTTTTGATGCGGTCAACGATCTCGCCCACGATGTGCGGGATGACTTGGATCGTTTTGCCCAGATAGTCGCCCTCTGCGCTCTTTTTCGATAACGGAGCTATAGACGCGGCCGGTCGTGAAGTTGTTATCTTGGCTTAGACTCTCGTCTAAAAATCTCTCGTAGTGTCCCCAGATCCAGATCCGTCTCCGCGCCGTCGTCGGTGACGAAAACCTCGCCGTGCTCGAGCGGACTCATGGTGCCGGGATCTACGTTGATGTATGGGTCGGCCTTTTAGCATGCTTACTTTTAAGCCTGTATTTTTTTAAGAAGCGTGGCGATAGAAGCCGCCGCGATGCCCTTACCTAGCGAGCTTAATACGCCGCCCGTTATAAAAAAATATACTTTGTTTCGTTTAGATTTTTTGCATATCGCGCCTTTTAAATTTTTAGCGAGATTATACCTTATTTAAAATTTATAAACGCTTGAGGACATAAATAATTTTATAAAATCAAAACTTTAAAAATAATATTTTTAAGTTAAATTTCTGTAATATGTTAAGTTATGATTAAAAAAATATATTAAAAAAACATCTCGTCTTTGTATATAGACGGCTTTAGAAATATGAAGCTTGGAAAGAGCCTGTGGCTCGTGATAGCCATCAAGCTACTTATAATGTTCGGGGTTTTTAAAAAGTATTTATCTTTGATGAAAGTTTAAATTCAAAATTTGAAAGAGCGACGAGGCTAAAGCCGACTTCGTCATCTCAAATTTGACAAAGGAATAAAATGTCTGAAATCGCTTCGGTCGATTGGTCTAGGGCGCAGTTTGCGCTCACCGCGATTTACCACTTTTTGTTTGTTCCGCTTACGCTGGGACTTAGCTTTATTATCGCCATTATGGAGAGTATTTACGTCAAAACCGGCAACGAGCAGTGGCTAAAAATCACCAACTTTTGGCTAAAAACTCTTCGGTATAAACTTCGCTATCGGCGTGGCTACAGGTATCATAATGGGATTTGAGTTCGGCACCAACTGGGCGAACTACAGTTGGTTTGTCGGTGATATATTCGGCGCGCCGCTGGCTATCGAGGGTATACTCGCGTTCTTTATGGAGGCAACGTTCTTTGCCGTTATGTTTTTTTGGCTGGGATAAGGTTAGCAAGAAAATTTTCACCTCATCTCGACCTGGCTCGTGGCTATCGGTTCAAGTTTGAGCGCGCTTTGGATCCTCATCGCAAACGGCTGGATGCAGTATCCAATAGGCATGAATGTAATCCAGCAACCGCAAGAATGGAAATGGAAAACTTTTCTTCGAGGTTGCTCTTAGCCCCGTTGGCATTATCAAACTCTACACACCGTTACTAGCGGCTACGTCGCTAGCGCGCTTTTCGTGATAGGGAATTTCAGCGTGGTTTATCCTGAAAGGACGCCACCCTAATCATGGCTAAAAAAATCCATCATCGTAGCGGCAAGCTTCGGCCTCGTTACGTCGCTGTTTTTTTGATGTTTAGCGGCGACGAGAGTGCATATCAGGTCGCGCGCACCCAGCCCTATGAAACTAGCCGCGATGGAAGGCCTTTTATAAAGGCGAAACAAACGCCGGTCTAGTCGCTATGGGCGTGCTAGATCCGTCTAAAAAAACCTGGCGACGACAAAGATCCGTTCTTGCTCGAGATAGAAATTTCCTTACGCGCTCGGAGTTATGGCCACAAGAGGGTTTAATAACTTTACGCCCGGCATAGACGATCTAGTGTATGGCAATGAAACTCACGGCATAGAGAGCGTCGCAAGCAAAATGTCCAAAGGCTCGCTAGCCGTTAGCGCGCTAGCTAGCTACAACGCCGCTAAAAAATCGGGCGATAAAGCCGCGATGGAACAAGCCGAGCAAACTCTGGCTCAAAAATATGAAATTTTCTAGGCTACGGATACCTAAAATCCCCGGAAAGCGCCGTGCCGCCTGTTGGCTTAACGTTTTATAGCTTCCACGTGATGGTTGCGCTTGGCACCTACTTTTTAGCGCTATTTTTCGTCGTGCTTTATCTTTGCATGGCGAACAATATCGAAAATCTCAAAAAGTTGCTCTGGATTTGTGTATTTACGATACCGCTTGGCTACGTAGCTATCGAGGCAGGCTGGATAGTAGCCGAAGTCGGTCGTCAGCCTTGGGTCGTGCAAGATCTCATGACCGTGGGCGTGGGGGCGACGAATTTATCAAGCACAAACGTCAAAATTTCGTTTATACTATTTTGCAGTGCTTTTCACGGCCCTACTCATAGCCGAGATAAAAAAATCATGCTAAAACAAATAAAAAAATAGGATTTGAAAACCATGCTTAGTTTAGGGAATTTCTACAATTTACTGGTGGTGCGTAGTTAGCTTGCTAGGCGGTTTGCTAGTGTTTATGATGTTCGTTCAGGGCGGGCAGACACTACTTTTTGGGCTTTGCAAAAAAACGAACTGCAAAAGGACATGGTGATAAATTCTATCGGACGCAAATGGGAGCTTACGTTTACCACGCTCGTAATGTTTGGCGGCGCGTGCTTTGCAGCATTCCCACTGTTTTACGCGACAAGCTTCGGCGGTGCGTACTGGGTGTGGCTGGCGATTTTGTTTTGCTTTATTCTCCAAGCCGTGAGCTACGAGTACCGCAAAAAAACCGGACAACTTCCTAGGGTCAAAAAAACATATGAAATTTTTCCTTTTTCATAAACGGCTCTCTCGGCGTTATTTTTAATCGGCATGGCCGTTAGCACGTTTTTTTCGGGAAGCGATTTTTTTACTAAACGAGCACAACTTCGTACAGTGGCAAACGCCGTTTCGCGGACTTGAAGCGCTGGGCAATATCATGCTCTATCCTCTAGGTATCGCGATGTTTTTCCTAGCTCGCGTGGGCGGAGCGCTCTACCTCATCAACAATATAGGCGATGCCGAGATCAGAGCCAACGCCAGAAAAGCGGCGCTAAAAAATACGATTTTCTTTTTACCGTTCTTCTTGATATTCATCGCTTGGGTATTTACCAAAGCCGGTTTTGCATACGACGAGAGCGGCGTAGTGAGCTTAGTTGGCTTTAAATACGCTCTAAATTTACTCCAGATGCCGCTTGTTGCAGCTATGATAGTTATAGGCGTCGTACTCGTGCTTTTTGGTATATTTAAGGGTGCGTTTACGACCAGCATCTACGGCGTAGTACCTTACGGCGCGGGCGTAGTGCTAACGGTTACTGGACTATTTTTGATAGCCGGGCTTGCGGACACGGCATTTTTACCCGTCGTTTTCAAATTTGCAAAGCTCGCTCACGATCAAAAACGCAAGCTCTAGCCACTACACGCTAAACGTCATGGCCTACGTGAGCCTGCTAGTGCCGTTTGTTTTGGGCTATATTTTTCGTCGTTTGGCGCGCGATGGATAGCAAAAAGATCACCGCAGGCGAGATCAAGCACGATCATCACGCATATTAAGGATAAAAATGATAGAAGCGATAGTTTTTCTTTTTCTTTGGGTTTTGGCGCTTTTTGGCGGATATAAATTCGTCCATTTTAACATCAAACACGTCGAGAAAAACGACGACAAATACTTTGGAAATTTGCGCGAATAAGCGCTAATCCGCAAATCTCGTTCTACTTCAAATTTTTAGCTTTTGTCGCTATAATGAGGGCTAGAAATACTAAGGAGAACGAGATGTTTGACTTCACTTTTCACAACCCCACAAGAATAGAATCGGCAGAGACAAAGAGCAAAATATCGGGCTTTATATGCGTAAATTTGACGCTAAAAGAACCCTACTGATCTACGGCAGCGAACGCATCAAAAAAGACGGACTCTTTGACACAGTAGCAGCTAGCCTAAAAGAAAACGGCATCGAGTTTATAGAGCTTGGCGGCGTGGTTAGCAACCCCGTGCTAAGCAAAGTTTACGAAGGCATCGAGCTAGCTAGGGAAATTTAACGCCGATAGCGTGCTAAGCGTAGGCGGAGGCTCCTGTCTAGATAGCGCCAAAGCCATCGCCGCGGGCGTGCTGTACGAGGGCGACGTGTGGGACTTTTTCACGGGCAAAGACCCGAGTCGCGCGCTAAAAAAATCTTTGACATCATAACTCTTGCGGCGACGGGCGGCGAGATGAACTCGGGTGCGGTCGTGACAAACGAAGCTACAAAAACAAAAATTCGCCATCCACGGCGATGTCCTCTATCCGCTAGTCTCTGTCGTAAATCTTAAGCTACAAGCAAGCGTTAGCCGTGAGTACCTAGTCTACTCCGCCGCCGATATCATCGCGCACAGCATCGAGGGATACTTCACGGCTAAAGTGCAGCCTGATATCATCAACCTCTACATCGAAGCCAACATCAAAACCGTGATGAAAAACGACTGAAAGTTCTACTAGCTGGTCCCGACAACTACGACGCTAGAGCCGAGTTTGCCTGGGCGGCGACGATGGCGCTAAACGGCCTAACCTACGTCGGTACGCACGGCTACTCCTACCCAAAACCACATGCTCGAGCACGCCATGAGCGCGGTCGTAAACTGCGCGCACGGAGCGGGTCTAGCAGTCATAATGCCTGCGTGGATGAAGTGGTATAAGAGCCGGGAAATTTGAGTGCTTTCGAGCGTTTTGCAAGGGAAAATTTTCGGCGCAAGCTCAGCCGACGAAGGAATCGCAGCATTTAAAGCGTGGCTTAGCAAAATCGGAGCTCCAGTTAGCCTAAAAGCCGTCGGCATAGAGGGCGAAACGCTAGACGAGGTTGTAAATTTAGCCTATGACTACGCGGCAAACTGGCGCAAAGATAAGCTCTACACGAAAGAAAAATATCAAAGCGATTTTTTTGAGCTAGCGAGGTAATCTGATCACATTTACCAACTGACATCTTTTGCGAAATTTCGTAAATTTGCGATTATATCGTGAATTTATAGTTTGATTTTTACTTCACTATCGCTCGGCGCGTAAAAAGATAAGCGGAGGCAACAAAAAAAGGTGTGCTGGGTCACAGCCTGCAGACAGTCCGTAGCAAATCTCACTATTCCGATATTGCGGCGCATTGGATTAGACGCGCCTAGCCAAAGTAAATTTGAGGCTTTTAACGATAAAAATCGCGCTAGAATTTAGCAAAACCCCGCTTGCTAGTCCGCTTGTGATGAGTGGGACTGGTTGCACTTTCTCGACAGCGCTTGCTTGCTACCTAGCAAAGGGCAAGAGCCTAGAGGAAGCCATAGGGCTTTCAAAAAGAGTATATCTACTCCATTATAAAAGAGAGTATCGACACAAAGCTAGGCAAAAACCGCCTTCTTTGGCACGGAGCAAAGTAAATTTACCAGCTAGTTTCTAGCTGGTTTTAAAACAAATTTATAAATTTCTCATATGAACCAAGTGGCATTATATCTATGCTATAAAGGTTATCTTGTTTATAAACAATAACACTATCAAATCCTAAAATTTTCCAGTCTTTCATAAGTTGCTAGTTCTCCCTCGTCAAGCTTTTTAAAAACTTTTTCTCAAAAAGCCAGTCGCTGATAGCCTTATTTGGATTTGTCATTAAGGCTTTATTATTATCTTGACAAATTTTGCACGTAAATTTTTCTCCAGTAGGTGTTTGAAGGATAAACTCTTGATCCCTTGGTGGAAAAAAAGTTTTCGTTTATTTCTCTTGCTTTAGCTGGATAATTTATATACATTTCATTGATGTCTCTTGCTCTACCACCAGCATTCCATTGATTTAAACTACTTCTTTCAAAAAAATAATTTTTTTCTACCATTTTTTTATAGAATAAAGAGGCAATACAATGTAGTCAATCCCTGCTCTTTTAGAAGGTGTTAAGTTTATCTGACCTAGCTTTGAGAGTAAAGAATAGACATCATCAATAATCTCTATGTCTTTTTTGTATGCATTATCTGGAATGCTAAAATTTCTTAAAAAGTGTGCTTTTTGATCTGTTAAAGCTATACTCGTTTATACCGTCACTAAATTTTATGCCACTTTTTGTACTTTTGATATCTTGTAAATTTGAAATATCTATTTCATCGTAGTCGGTTTCAAAAAAATACAAGCTTACCATTCTGTTCTAGCCACGATATGATACAAGGCATCGTCTATTTTCATATGTTCGTTTGGCTAAATTTATGCGGTCATTTCTAAAATTTGATAGTTTAAATGCTAACTCGTCAGGATTTAGATCATCAAACTCTCTTGATAAAAGCATTAAACTCTGCAACTTTTTTTCTAAAGAAGAATTAGAAGTGAATGTAAAAGTTTTTAGTCCAATGCCAAGAGTGTCTATTTTGGCATCAAATGCTGTATCACTTCTGCTCAAATTATGAGCATTAAAACATTTACAAAAATACATTTTTCGGCAAATCTGTAATATATAAAAAGGAGTTTCGCTTTCACTAAAAAGTCTAGATAGTGAAGCCATAATGGATAACAAATTTAAATACTCTCCATTGTCTTTTATATCTTTGTCGGCAAAATTAATCATCTAAGACCTTTATAATTTGTTCTGCTATTCTTTTTTTATAAGAGGTATTGTTACGCTATTTCCAGCTTGTATATAAAGTTTTGATATAGCAATATCTGGCAAAAATAATGTTTTGAAATCCTTGAAATTTAAAAACACTCGATCGGAGTAAGTTTTCTTATGCCAATTTATCTCTTAGTAAAGGGACGTTATGCCCACCTGTTCCCATATTTGCGGTTAAAGTTGGACACAATTTGACTTGTTTTCTCTAACGTAGTGCCTACGCCATTGATACAATGTGTCTTGATTTTTTTTATAGCGTCATTTAACTCGGCATAAAATTTGTTTTTCTCTGGTGTGTAGTAAAAAAATAATCATCCTGTTTTTTTCTTTTTAAAAATGATCTCTTTTTATCTTTTTTTGTTAGTTTTATAGGCTTTGGAAATGTAAATTTTTTTCATAGTTTTTTTAACTTTGTTTTTTTATTAAATGCAACTATAAAAATCTCTCTCTATTTTTGTGGGATATTTGCGTGTGTAGCAGAATTTAAAACATCGCTATAAACATAGTAGCCTATGCTTTCAAGAGAATTTTTTTATTACTTTAAAAAGTGTTGCCGTTGTCGTGATTTTTGATTTTTGACATTTTCTAAAAAAATAAGACTTTAGGCTTATGTTTTTTTGCGATTGATAAAATTTCAAAAAAACAGCGTTCCTCGGGCATCATCAAAAACCTTTTTGATAACCAGCGATCGAAAAAAAGCTTGACAAGGGAAACCACCGCACAAAAATATCAGAAATTTTTTGGGATTTTATCTTTTTGTCTCTTGTTTTGTTATATCACCAAACGGAGTAAGGTTGTGATTTAGTGTATATGTGATGGATGCAATTTATCTATTTCACTAGCATATAAACAGCTTGCTACCCCCCATTGACTTAAGTGCAAAAGAGAAGCCACCAACTCCTGCAAAAAGGTCTATATAAGTAAATTTATGTTTCAAAAATATCCTTTAATTTAATCTAAAGAGCAAAAAGCTCTTTAGTTATTTACACCTCTAATATCGCTCCATTGCTTTGCGTTTGTGACTAGCTTTTGATACTGCCTTAGCCAGCGAGAGGTTAGTGCCTTATCTACTGGTTTAAACTTTAGCCCTGCGCTCGGCGATCTCCTCATCGCTTAGGCGAACGTTTATCTCGTATTTATCGACGTCTATATCGATGATGTCGCCATCTTGTAGCAGGCCTATCATGCCGCCTTCAGCAGCTTCTGGGCTTACGTGGCCGATACTTAGACCTCTTGTCGCCCCACTAAAGCGACCATCTGTGATGAGCGCTACGTCTGCGCCAAGGCCACGCCCCATGATGAGTGAAGTAGGGCTTAGCATCTCTTGCATGCCAGGGCCTCCGCGTGGGCCTTCGTAGCGGATGACGACTACGTCGCCTTTATCGACTTTACCGCTTGAGATGCCAGCTATGGCTTCATCTTGTGAGTTAAAGCAGACCGCTTTACCGCTAAATTTGCGCTCGCCAACGATGCCAGCCGTCTTGATGACACAGCCTTGCTCGGCTAAATTTCCAAACAAAATGGCAAGTCCGCCAACCTGCGAATAGGCATTTTCCACCTTGTGGATGACGCTTTCGTCTTTGATGTCACTAGCCTGTACGCGCTCGCCCAAAGTTTCGCCGCTAACTGTTAGGTTGTCTAAGCTTAGCATGCCGTTATCTCTGCGTGAAATTTCTTTTATCACCGCATTCATGCCACCAGCCCTGCCGATATCCTCCATGTGTACGTTTGGCAAGCTCGGGCTGATCTTAGCGATGTGAGCGATGTTTTGGCTGATCTTATTTAGCTCTTTTATGTCTAACTTACCCCAGCCTCTCTTGAGATAGCTAGCATGTGAAGGACGGTGTTGCTGCTGCCACCCATCGCCATATCAACGACAAGTGCGTTGCGGATCGCCTTTCCATTTAGTATGTTTCTTATCTTAAATTTCTCATCAAGGGCGATCTGACAGATCCTGCGAGCAGCCTGCCTGATGAGCTCCTCGCGCTCTGGGGTAAGTGCTAGGATAGTACCGTTGCCAGAAAGCGCTATGCCCATCGCTTCGCAAAGCGTGTTCATAGAGTTTGCCGTAAACATACCGCTACAGCTGCCACCACTCGGACATGCGTTGCACTCGATATCTCTTAGCTCGGCCTCGTCTATCTCTTTGGTCTCAAATTTACCAACCGCCTCAAACGCAGTCGCAAGATCTATCGGTCTGCCATCTTTTGTGTGGCCTTTTTTTCATAGGGCCTCCACTTACAAAAAAATGGTCGGGACATTGACCCTTAAAAGCGCCCATAACCATGCCAGGGACGATCTTGTCGCAGTTTGGCATACAAACAAGCGCGTCAAGTGCATGAGCGTTCATCACGGTCTCGATCGAGTTTGCGATGATCTCGCGGCTTGGCAAGCTATATAGCATGCCCCTATGCCCCATCGCGATGCCATCATCCACGCCTATGCAGTTAAACTCAAACGGCACACAGCCATTTTTGCGAATTTCATCTTTTAAAATTTGAGCGTATTTGTTTAAGAAAAAGTGCCCAGGGATAATCTCTATAAAGCTGTTTGCAACGCCGATAAATGGCTTGGTAAAGTCCTCATCTTTTAACCCAGTCGCACGTAAAAAGTGAGCGGTGTGGGGCTCTTGTGTAGCCTTTTTGATTATATCGCTTCTCAATTGATCCTTTTTAGTGGGAATTTGGGCGATTTTATCAATTTAGCTTTAAAAAGCTTAATTTAAATCAAATTTGAGTATATTTAAACTCTTTTTAAAAATAAGGGTAAAAATGCTTTTTAACTCATTTGCGTTTATAGTTTTTTTCTTACCGATTACTTTTTGGAGTTTATTTTGTTTTAAATAAACTCAATTCGTTCAACTCAGTATCTTTTTGGCTCACGGTCGCTTCGCTATTTTTTTTATGGATATTGGATTTTATTTATATCCCGCTTATTTTAGGTTCAATCATGTTTAACTTTTTACGTCGGTCATCTGCTCTGCGCTCACCCATCTCGCAAAAAAAGCTTATTTTATGGGTGGGCGTCGCGCAAATTTAGCCCTACTGGCCTACTACAAATACACCGACTTTTTGATAGAAAAATTTCAACGGAATTTTTCGGCGCCGACGTACCGCTCCACCACGTTATTTTACCTCTTGGCATCAGCTTTTTTTACATTTACGCAAATAGCGTTTCTAGTAGACTGCTATCACGAAAAAAGTAAAAGAGCCCAGCTTCCTTCGCTACGCTCTTTTTCGTGACGTATTTTTCCGCATCTTTTTAGCCGGTCCTATCATCCACCACGCCGAGATGATGCCGCAGTTTGCAAACTTTACGTTTAAAGCGCATAAACTATAAAGTACTTTAAGCATCGGGACTTTTTTTATTTTTCGATCGGGCTTTTTAAAAAAAGTCGTAGTGGCAGATTTTTTTCGCTAGATTTGCCCTTCATGGTTTTTGACGTGTATACGACTCTTAGCATGAGCGAGGCATGGATCACGAGCCTTAGCTACACTTTACAGCTATATTTCGATTTTAGCGGTTACACCGATATGGCGATCGGCATTTCATATATGTTTAACATTATCCTACCGTTAAATTTCAACTCTCCCTACAAAGCGCTAAATATCCAAGACTTTTTGGCACAGATGGCATATGACGCTTTCGAGATTTTTACGCGACTACATCTATATCCCACTAGGCGGCAACCGCAGAGGCGAATACCGCACTTACGCCAACGTTTTTTTGCGGTATTTTTTTGCTAGGCGGACTTTGGCACGGAGCGGGTTGGATGTTTATCATCTGGGGCGCGCTACACGGGTTTGCGATGATGATTTGTAGATTTTACGGCGCGCATTTTTCGCCCGATGAATAAATTTCAGCTTGGTTTATAACGTTTAATTTTATAAATATCACTTGGATATTTTTTTCCGCGCCAGAGACCCTAGATAGCGCGATGAAAGTGCTAAAAGGCATGTTTGATTTTAGCTCGGTTAAGATAAATTTTTAACTACTTAGAGTACATAAGCAACTCTCTGGGATACAATCAAATAATTTTATGGAAACACCGCAAATAGCCATGGGTACGTTTTGCGCTATTATGGGTATTACGCTTTTGGTTACGATTTTTTTGGGCGAAACTCGAACGAAATGGCCGCTAGAGCAAAATCGGCTTTCTTACCGCACTCTTTACGGCATTTTTGCTTGCTTTGGTTTTTGCGATTAACTCCGGCGCGCAGGAGTCGCCGTTTTTGTACTTTAACTTTTAGGATTAAATTTGAAAAAATATAAAATTTTTCTTTTGACGCTTCCTATTTTGACTCTGGTTATGATCGCGTTTTATATGGCGTTTGCGATGTTTCTCATCAGGGTTTCGTCGGCTCATCACTACGCGTATAAAAAACTACCTCATCTCAAACACGACCGAACAAAAACCGTATCATCGTCGAAAGCGGCTCAAACTCCTATCACGGTATCAACTCCCAGATGCTTGAAAAGCACTTTGGCAAGCTGGTTATAAATTTAGCCGATCACGGCGGTTATCCGCTACGCCACAGACTCTACCGAGCGGCCAAACTAGCGCATAAAGGAGATATTTTTATCCTGCCTTTGGAGTACAGGTACTACATCAACGATGTTCCGCCCGATACTTATTACTACGGACTTTTTGAGATTCACCATTTTTACGACTATTTACCGTTTTTTTGAAAAAGCTAAAAAAACTATATCGCAAATCCCGTTTCAAGCATTTATAAACGCGGCAATAAGAGACTATAAAAGAAATAGCGGCGTTTGAGATAAATTTCGATAACTTTATCAACCGCAAGCCTCAAGCCGTGCACGATTTTTTTCGCCGGATTTTAGAAACGGCGAACGCGGCGATTATAAATACACCGGCAAAGTAGAAGAAGCCAAAGACACACAGATGCCGTGCCAAAAATACATATTTTTACTGATTTTTTTCAGGTGGCAAAATCGGTATAAGCGATATTTTCAAAGAAAATCTAAATTTTATGAAAAAAACTTGAGCGCGAAAAAAAGGGATCAAATTTATCTTTACCTACCCGGCTGTCGCAGGGCGACGACTGCTACGATCTAAACTACCCGCACGCCGCGGATAATCAGAAACTTTCTAAAAGACGTAAAAAAAGCTCATCGAAGATAACGGCTTTGAGATGATCGGCGATTATAAAGATAGCTATTTTCCGCGTAAATTTCTGCACGATACGTGGTTTCATCTAGTGCCCGAGGCCAGAGATATGCGCACGCAAAAGCTAATCGAAAAATCTCGAAAAGTCAAAAATACGCAAAAGAGCTACACGCGAAGTAAAATTTAATATTTATTACCGAGCCTAAATTTGGACTTTTGCTTTTCTAACTAAGTCAAATTTGAGTAAATTTTACTCACCGCTATAATTTTTTTCGAACTAGAATTTGAAGTAAATTTAACGCAGGTCTTTTTAAATAGGAAATCGAAATTTGACGTAGAAAAAAATATGCAAATTTGAGCCCGAAAGCTCAAATTTAAGCGCAATGCAGAGATTGCTTTGTGCTTATAAAAAGGCTAGAGCGATTCTGGTCACTCTAGCCTAACGAAGATAAAATTAATCCGCTACTTTCATCGCGTCGCCCGCGCCCAAACCGCCTTTTTACGGTTTGCATTTTGTAGTTTCTGACGGCTTCTATTAGGGTTATTCATCGAGTCGGTGAAGGCTGCTACTATAACCTTACCTTCAGGCGTATTAGCGTAGGGCCCCAAGTCCTCCGCCTACCTTACTACCAAATAAGCCCCCAAGTCCTGCAAAGTCCGTATTTCTAGCGCTTCCCTCGGCTGCCGCTAACTGTACGCCCGATCGGTTTTCGATTAGCGTTAGAACAGTACTTACGTCGCTTGTGCTAAACCCGCCGGCTACAGCACCTGCGACTGAGCCGAAAAATGCGCCTACGACACCGCCCTAGACCGCTAGTGTTGCTCTCGCTAAATGTTATCGTAGGAGTTAAAGTGTAGTCCGCGGCAACCATCTGACCTTTTTTGAAATTCGAGTTCTTTCTAAGCTCGCCCGACTCCATCAACGCGCGCTCTTCTAGCATTTGGTTAAACGCTTTGCTGCGCTCGACGACGACGAAGCAGTTTGACTGCTGAGCTAGGAGCCCTAAGAACCGGGATAGTAGATGTTAGCTTGTACTGCCCGGTTACGACGGAGTACCAGTCGCTGTTTCTATCCTCATAAATCGTAACCGTACCCATAGACTCGGTACATCTGGTTAGTCCGGGGTTTGCATTTTGCACGTTTGAGCCCGCAGCTGAGCCAGTGGCCGTCGTTTTAGCCTCAGGTGAGCCCATACTCATCGACGACATGCAACCCGTCAAAAGAAAAGGCAGAGCCAAAGCCGCAATCTTCGATGCGTTAAAAAAACGATTTTTCATTGAAAACTCCTTGGGGAAATGTACAAAATTGTAATATATTTGCGCTAAGTTTACTTTATTTTTAAATTTGATGTTATAAAATGATTTAGAAATAACCAGAAAGGATTTGGCATGAAAAAACTTGTTTTTAATCGCTCTTTTTACAGCGTTTTGTTTAATTGGCAAACGCTTACGACAGTTATTCAAACGAATCTTTAATAGTCATCCCGGATAACAGCTACAAATACAAAAAAACGCCGCCACCGAGATAGATACGACGACGACGTAGTGATATATATGGACCCTCCGTACGGCGGCTACAAACAAACCGACCGAGGCAGAGACTATCGCGATAAACTAGTCGATCAATACATAAAAAACAATAACATAAAAAAAGGCGGCTCGAGCAAATCGGACGACCGAAGCTACGAAAGAGGCTACGACGACGGATATGATGACGGATACCGCGACAGACGCGACGATTATTACTATTCGCCTCGCCCGCAAGTAGGCATCCGCGTTAGATAAATTTGACGCCCGTTCGCCGCTAGTCGTCAAATTTGATCGGCGGTGAAATTTGATTTAAGAATTTGATTTACAAAAAGGAAAATAATGCTAACCAACCCCGTCGTAATCAGTATCCTCGTGATGACTGTGCTTTGTTTGTTAAGGTTTAACATCCTGCTTTCCATCCTCGTCTCCGCCCTAGTCGCGGGTCTCATCTATCACGGCGGATTTGCCGGCGTAGGGGCGTTTTTCGACGCGCTAACGGCTACCACATCAACGCTGATAACGGGCATGAAGGGCAACCTAGAAACCTCGCTCAGCTACATCCTGCTCGGCGCTCTCGCAGCCGCGATAGCCAACACAAACCTAACCGCGATCCTCATAAACGCCGTTAGCAAGGCTCTAGCAAAAAAACTAGCACCTATTTTTGCTCTGATAATCGCCGCGATTGCGTGCTTTTCGCAAAGTTTGATCCCGGTTCACATCGCTTTTTATCCCGATTCTTATCCCGCCGCTTTTGCCGCTGATGAACCGCCCTAGGGCATCGACCGCCGAGCCGTCGCGTGCGCGCTAACTTTCGGACTAGAGGCGCCGTACGTGAGCCTTAGCGTTGGTTTTGGACTTATTTTTTTCACGGTATCATCAAAAAGAGCTCGCAAACAACGGCGTAGAGGTGCAGATGAGCGAGATCTCAAGCGTAATGTGGATCGGTGGCCTTTCTATGCTAGTGGGCTTGCTTTTAGCCGTTTTTCGTCTTTTACCGCAAAAAAACGCGACTACGCGCACACCAAATTTGAAACGAGCGAAGAGCAAGAGGCGCAGTTGGCCGCAAGCCTAAAAAATGACGAAAAAAAGAGTGGGCGGTGCTTGGCGGTGCGGTTGCGGCGTTTGAGTGCAATTTATACCGAGAGTATGCCGCTTGGAGCGCTTATCGGCCTGCTCGTTATGGTGGTTTTTGGCGGTATCGAGTACCGAAAAAAATCGACAAAAATCATGGACAGCGGTCTAGCGATGATGGGTTTTATCGCATTTATCATGCTCGTTGCCGCAGGCTTTGGCTCGGTTTTTGCGCGAGAGCGGCGGTATCGAGCAGCTAGTGAGCTTTGCTAGCGCGGTCGCAGGCGGCAAAATAGGTGGCGCGATACTGATGCTAGCTATCGGCCTGCTCGTTACTATGGGTATCGGCACGAGCTTTGGCACGATACCGATCATCGCGACGATCTACGTGCCGTTTTCGCTTTCGCTGGGCTTTTCTCCGGCGGCTATCATCTTGTTAGTTGGTATCGCGGCGGCTCTGGGCGATGCGGGCAGCCCTGCTAGCGACAGTACGCTAGGGCCTACGAGCGGTCTAAACGCTGACGGCCAGCACAATCACATATACGATACGTGCGTGCCGACTTTTATATTCTTTAATATACCGCTACTAATCGGCGGTGTAATAGGTGCGATGATTTTTGTAAATTTTACGGCTTGTCTTTCTCTTTATACTTCGTTAGAAAATTTCGCCGAGGCTCGGTTACATACTGCTTGTATGCGCCCTCGCTCGGCTCATTTCCGCCTCGTCTAAAGGAGCAAATACGGCACCTTGGCTTTTTGCGTTCAAATTTGAAGTCAAGTTTATAAATCTGAGCTATCGAAACCCTCATCTTAAAATTTCTAAAAACCATTAATCTTTGCTCATATACTCTTTTTTTCGCTACTACCTTCGCAAATACTAAACTAAAATCAAATTCAATTTGGAACGTCTTTTGCTTAAGTCATCTTAAAATTCACTTTTCAAAAAGGATAAAGCTATGATGAGATCACTTTGGTCGGGCGTTACGGGACTACAAGCTCACCAGATTGCTATGGATGTTGAGGGTAACAACATCGCTAACGTCAACACAGTCGGATTTAAATACAACCGTGCAAATTTCGACGACCTTATCTACCAAACTTCGCGTATTGCCACCGCACCGCAAAATCAACACGGCGGCGTAAATAACATGGAAGTTGGCCTAGGCACACAGATAAACTCCACTACGAGGATTTTCAAGCAAGGCTCGTTGCAAACTACCGACAAACAAACCGATATCGCGCTTCAAGGCGACGGATTTTTCATGGTGAGCTCAGACGGCGGCAAAACCACCTACTACACCAGAAACGGCGACTTTTCAAGAGATAGCGAAGGTAACTTCGTAGATAACGGCGGCAACATCGTGCAAGGCTGGATGAGAGACGAGGAAACTGGGAGATAGATCCTACTAGACCCTATCAGCGATATAAAGATCCCAGTCGGCCTAACCGTGCCTGCTCGCGCTACGACAAACATAGCGCTAAAAAGGAAACCTGGACAGCGGTAACGACGTAGGAAATAAAAATACCCTATCTATAAGCTAGATCAGTTTCATGGCGGCGTAGATTTAGATAACGACGGAAACTATAGCCGGTAGCGAAGTACACGATGAAAATAACGTCGGTGCAAATAGATTCTACGTAAATAAAAAAACGGCGAACAAAGGATGACTGAGCGCGGAGCCGATTTGGGAGTATTATTTAACGGAAACGGCGATGCATATAACCCTAAGAGACGCTCAAGGAACCGGCGGACAAGGCATATGGGTTAGCTATGCGGATGCTCAAAACCGAGGCGCTAAATTTGAGGTGCTAACACAGACGGTACTTTTACTGGCGCAAAAAAACTCTAAATATAACTTTAAACGGAAAAAAATATAACAGGTAATAATATACTAACTATCGGTCAATTAGCCGGCATAATAAACGGTAAATATAGCGAAACCGGCGTAGAAGCTAGCGTAGTACAAGGTAATAAACTAGTACTAACCAATAGAAACAATCTTGGCACTACGGCAAATATGAAAAAAATATTAAAATGACCGTAAACCCAGGAGATAATACAACTCTGCCTAATAACACAAAAATCATAACCGCATATCAATACGTATATAATAAAACGCACGTATCTGCTACGCATGCTTATGACGATACAAAAGAAAGAGAAGTAACCACAACCGAAGATTTACGCGAAGCTATGCAAAAAGATGCTAGAGATTTACAAACTATACTCATGAGACAACTACTTTTACGGCTGCAAACAATGCAAAATGCCGGCGTAGAAGTAACGGTAAACGAACACGGACAGTTTCAGTTTAAAAACCCAGAAATGGCAAATGCTAAGGACATGAATATCGCCGTAACAGGCTTAACTAACGCTACCAAAAACGTAACCGAAAACGTCAAATTTACCGCATCTATGGCGCCTGTTTCAGGATCTTTAAGCGCAGGCGGAGCAATAAGAGTAACAGATAACCCTAAATATGGCGGCTCACAGCTCAAGCACCGATCTTTACGATAGCTTGGGCACAAAACATAACGTAAAAATGGACTTCATAAAACGCGGCTACACCGAAAACGGCGGAACAGAGTGGACGATGGTTATCCAAGTAGCAGAGCCAAACTCTATAAATACCGTAGAGCCTAGAAACGTAGTAACCGGTTACGTGAGATTTAACCCGGACGGCTCGCTAGCGACGTATAGTCCGGCTAGTATTACCTTCGGCGCGCAAAACGGCTCGGCTATCGGTCAAAACATCGAGCTAAAATTCGGCACTACGCAGACCACCGACGGACTAACGAGCACCGATAACAACTCAAGCACCGCCGATATCAGCCAAGACGGCTACGCTAGCGGCGAGTTAAACGGTATTAGGATAGATCAAAGCGGAACGCTAGTAGGCTCGTTTACAAACGGCGAAGCCTAGGACTCGCGCAAGTAGCCGTGGCTAAAGTTTGCAAACAATCAAGGCTTAGCTGGCGAAGGCGGAAACCTCTTCTCACGCACGGCAAACTCCGGCGATCCTATCATCGGTGCAGCTCAGACGGCCGGACGCGGCAAGATCTCGGCCTCAAGCCTAGAGATGAGTAACGTCGATCTATCTCGCTCGCTAACTCAGCTCATCGTCGTACAGCGCGGCTTCCAAGCCAACTCAAAGACGATAACTACCAGCGACGAGATGCTAAACACTCTGCTTCAACTAAAATAAAATAACCCAAATAAGACGCTAAGTTTTAGCGTCTTATTTTATCTGAAAAATACAATAATCCTTTACATAGTAAATACAAAATGATACAATGCAAATCAAAAAGGATATAAAATGGCAAGCGTAAATATTCGCGTAAACGATAACGATAAAAAAGCTGTCGAGCAAATTTTTAGCTGATATCGGTCTCACTCTTAGTTCGGCTACGAATGCATTTTTATAAACAAATTATAATGCATCGAGGTATACCGTTTGAGCTTAAAAGCCGACCCATTTTTTTCGCAAGAAAAATTTAAAAAGGCTCGAAAAAAATGCGGAGCAAAATGAAAACTACGGGCGGTCAAATTCGTGAGGGTTTTTGAATGATTAAGGCTTGGTCGGACGATGCTTGGGACGAATTTATTTACTGGCAACAAAATGATAAAAAAAGTCTTAAAAAAAGAATTTTAGAGCTCATAAAAAGATATCGATAGAAACGGCTATGAAGGCATTGGTAAAACCAGAAAGGCTAACGGGCAATCTAAGTGAGTATCATAGTAGACGCATAGACGGTGCAAACAGGATAGTCTACAAAAATAGAAAAACGACATTATTAAAATCATTCAGTGCGGCTCTCATTATAGAGATAAATAATTGTATTGACATTATTTAGAACTAAATTTTGTAATTTCTACCGTACTGTTGGTAAAAAAACTAGAATACAAGTTTAAAATCAAATTTTTATCAATTTTTAGCTAAATTTACCGCTCAAATTTAACTAAAAAGAGTCAAAAAAATGCAAGTAACGCTTCTAAATTACACCCCGCTAAACATCTGCTCGCACGCGATTCGCACGTGTTGGCAAAGCTTTGAAAAGGGCGACAACGGCGGAGAAAAAGACGTCGAGCTCATTGAACGCGTCGGCAATAAATTTAAACACGCCAGTACGCTTGAGCACCTCTCATACAACTTCTACATCCAAGGCATCTCGCGCGCCCTGCTACAAGAACTAGCCCGTCACCGCGTAGCAAGCCTCAGCGTCAAATCAACGCGCTACACGCTAAAAGAGCTAAAAAAGAGGCTAAATTTGAGCTTGGCGACTTTGATCGGGCCGCGAGATTTATAGTATTAACGGGCGACGAAACGGTCGATAACGCAAGCATAAAAGCGCTAGAAAATTTGCGCGAAATCCTCGCAAACACGACAAAAAGCCTCGACATCGTCAAATACTGCCTACCAGAGTGCTACAAAAACCGAGCTAACGTGGAGCGTAAACGCGCGCAGTTTGCAAAACTTTCCTCTCGCTTCGCAGCTCAAAAATCAGCTCTTTGGGAGATCAGAAACCTTTCGCTAAAAGCTTTACGAGTCGCTGCCGCAGGAGCATAATTTATCTTTGAAAAATGTATAGATATAAAATAAAGGAGTAAAAATGTACAATATGAGGAATTAGAAATTTAATGATGAAGAAATAGCGGCATTATTCGGAAGTGAAGCTGCAGAGGATGAAAAGCCAGAAAGATTGATAGAATATTACTTTAAGGCAGATATATACGAAGAAATAAAAAGCGAATTTACCACTTCGTATAGCTGTTGGACATAAAGGAATTGGAAAAATCAGCTATTTTTCAAGTGATGCGACAAGAATTTGAAAAAGATAATATACTAACTATAATGCTAACACCAGATGATATTGAAGGTATAAACGAATCAAAAGATGATGGTCATAATAAATTAGTAAAAATATGGAAAGATGAGCTCACAAAAATCATCATAAATAAAAGCCATTGATAAAATTAGTACTTTTTGGGAAACCAATAAAAATTTAAAATCTAGCATAATAGACACTTTTGGTGGATTGTTTAAAAATTTAAAAAATTAATATTAGTCAAGAAAAAAATGCAATTGCTCAACATTTTTTTAAGTGATAAAAATAATTATTTTTTTATAGATGATTTAGATCGTGGTTGGGAAGGTAAAAGGGATGATATAAAAAAAGAATTTTCAGCTATGCTAAAATGCTATTAGAGATATTTCCAATACCAATAGATCTATAAATTTTAAAAATAAAGCCTTCGTACAGATGTTTATTATTTATATAGAACAAATGATGAGTCTACTGATAAAGTTGAGAGTAATGTAGTGTGGGTTACCTGGGATAATCATGGTATCTTGGCATTACTTGCTAAAAAGAATTGTTACGTATTTTTGGTGGTAATGTTGAAGAAAGAGAGTTATTAAAAATTAGAACAAACTGAAAATTTTCCAATAATATACTTAGCTATGTATTTGAAGATAGATTTCACGGACACGGAAAGTGGTCCAATATACCAATATACAAATTACTTATGTCTTTAATAAGAAAAACGACCACGTGATCTTATTAAACTTTGTTGAGCTATCTGCAAAAGAAGCGAAAAAGAAATAACCACAATAAAATTGGGACAGAGGAATTAAACAAAAATATTTGAACTATATTCACAAGGTAGACTTCAAGATACCATTAATGAATTTAAATCTGAATTACCTACTATTGAAAGATTGCTTCTAAATATGAAACCTACAAAAATATGAAAAAGAATTCGGGTGAAGCATATCAGTTTACAGATGCAGATTTAAATAAAAAAAGTTAAAAAAATATAATTAACAATATGCCCTAAATTTATTTTTTTGCTAATGGAAAAGAAGCAACAGAAAAAGATCTTTGCATATTTATGTATAAAATTAACTTTTTAACCGCTAGAAAAAAAGAATCTGATGGAAAAAAATAATAAGAAAGTATTTCGAAGAAAAATAGGTTTTTGGCAAATACACATACAGATTTTGGCTTTGATTGGAAATACATCCATCTTACAGATGGGCACTACAACCAGATAATATTTTGAATATATTTGATACCCTCGTAGAATATGATAGCTAATATGTATAGTTTAGATAAAGAATATAACTATCTAAAAATTATTTTTAAGAAATCATAAATTTATCTTTTTAAAAAGTACATAGGGAAAGCAAAATGCAAAACATCAAAAATCGACGTGAATAAAAAGGGCATTTTTTTATAAATAAAATTTTACTTGCAAATGACGCTCTGATCGATGAACTAAACAAAATTTTCAAACCTCGTCCCGCGCATCGTGCCGCCTGATTACAAAGCAGCAAAAAAATGGCGGATATGAGCCAAACGCCTTAGCCCTTTACGACGAGCTTGGTATTTGGTGTTTTTGCGGAACCTAGCGGCAGGATAAAAGAGATAAATTTGCTCATCGAACGCCAAAAAGACACAGGGCAAAAGGCTCTTTCCGCGCGAGCTTTTTAACGGCGAGATCACCTTTGGTGGTAAAGCCCCGCTTGATGCGGTCAAGGAAAAAGCAGCTGCGAGACGCCTACATCTATCTTGACGCGCGAATCGGCGAGTATCACACTCGCTGACGTTAGCGGACGCCGTGAGAGAGCGGATCGAGAAATTTGAGCTTTGCCGAGCGCCTGGCAAAAAGCGAAACTGGCGAGATAGAGGGTATCGTGCGAAACGCACCCGTGCCGATCAGCGAGATTTGCTTTTACCACGATGCTAAAAATCTCATGCTAAGCCAAGCGACAAGTATGAGATCGTGCGCACAAACGAGCCAAAACTCATGTTTAAAAACCCTAAATTCAAGCTCGCCGTGATGAACGAGCTGATGTATGAAAAAGCACTGCTGGAGCCCAAGTTTGACGTGTTTGAGTACTGCAAGGAGCGCGGCATCGATCCGTATGCGGACTTCGGCGCGCTGCCGCAAGCCAAAAAGTGGTTCAAGGACTATCCGGTTCCCGCGAAATTTGGCGGAACAGGTAAGCGAGCTCTATCTTGACGGCGGAAATGAATGTACCTGCAAATCGCGCCTGATTGGGACGGCGAGGACGAGCTTTTCGACATCAAAAAAACATCGATGCCGCCGAGCTTGCGCCATTCAAAAATCTTAAAAAAATCGAAACGACCGGCATAGGTATATCCAAAAAAAGGCGCGAAAAAGCCTGCGCGGATGCGGGGATCGAGGTAGTTGATTGAGCGCGGAGATAAAGTTTTCAAGCAATCAAATTTTTGCGCTAACAAAGGGACAAAATTTGAAGCCAATTACAATAAATAACAATCAGAAATTTGAACTTATTTTTAAGCGTAGATTATTTGCGTGCGTCAGCGCGATAGCGATAGCGTCGGTGATATCAAGCGGTTTGATCTCCTTTGTTATACCCAGATTTCTTTCTTAACCATAAAGGCCACCTGCTCTTTATCAGCCTTGGCTTTGCCCGGTGACCGTTTTTAACCTGAAGCGGCGTGTACTCGGCAAAATCGCCGTGCAGCTGCAAATTTCTAAGACTGAGCGCGCCTCGAAACTGCGCGAGCTTTAAAAACCGTTTTTGGATTATAAGCAAAAAATATGTCCTCGATCGCCACTTCGTCAAATTTGTGATTTTTTTAAAAAAATCAGGTCAAGTCCCTCGCAAAGTTCGGTGATTTGATACTGCAAAGAATTCGGTTTTATTTTGATTAGTCCCGCCTCGATCAAAACTGTTTTCACGGGTGTTTTTTCAACGATCGCATAGCCGCAATTTCGCGATCCAGGATCGATTCCTAAAATTTTCATCTCATCCTTTTCAACAGTTTTTCACGCTTTTTTTCACGGTGTGAAAAACGAATCTCAACGCCATTTTAACAAATTTAAGATAAAAATCTAGCGAATTAATCTTAAAAGGCAAAAATTTGGTCGCAAACGAGGTTTTGGAGCTACTTTCCAAAGAAATTTTACCGTCGGAATTTGAATGCTACATCAAGCAGCTTAAATTTAACGAAAAAAGCTCAAACTCAACGAACGTCGTATTTAACGCGCCAAACGAGATTATCGCTAAATTTATCCAGACCAAATACGCCTCCAAAATCGCTCATCTTTTTGAAGTAAAAACCGGACAAAAACCCGTGATCAACGTCCTAGCCGCGACCAAAACGCAAAGCAAACCGGCTAAAAAAGTGGACGTAAAAGAGATAAAAGCGCAAAGCAGCCTGCTAAATCCAAGCTACACTTTTTGAAAAATTTTCGTCGTCGGCGACTCGAATCAATTCGCATTTTTTTAAGCGCGAAAAGCTGTTTCCGAACAGCTGGGTAAAATTTACAATCCGCTTTTTATCTATGGCCCGACTGGACTTGGCAAAACGCACCTTTTGCAATCAGTCGGAAATTTTTGCCTAAACGGCGGCAAAATGGTTATTTGCGTAACAAGCGAGCAGTTTATCACGGATTTTACTTATAACCTCAACAACCACTCGATGGAGCGATTTCGCGAAAAGTACCGAAACTGCGACGTTTTACTCATCGACGACGTGCAGTTTTTAGGCAAAAACGGATAAAAAATCCAAGAGGATTTTTCCATACGTTTAACGAGCTTCACGCCAAAAAAACGGCCAGATCGTGATGACCTCGGACCGCCAACCAAAAGCTGCTAAAAAGGCTTTGAAGATAGACTAAGAACGCGTTTTGAGTGGGGTATCATCGCAGACATCACGCCGCCGGAACTCGATACTAAAATCGCAATCATCAAGAAAAAAAGTGCGGGATTTGATAAAATTTACCTCGACAAAGACGTCATAAACTACATCGCAACAAACATGGGCGATAACATCCGAGAAATCGAAAGCGCGATAATAAATTTAAACGCTTACGCAAGGCTCATGAGGCAGGAAATTACGCTGGAGTTTGCAAAAAATATCCTGCGCGATCAGATAAAAAGAAAAACGCGAAAAATATAAACCTAGAAAATATCGTTGAAATCGTGAGCAAAGAGCTAAACGTCAAACCAAGCGAGATGAAAAGCAAATCTCGCTCGAAAAATATCGTCGAGGCTAGACGCATCGTGATATATCTGGCTAAAAATTTGACGCCAAACTCGATGCCGCAGATTGCGCAATTTTTTTCAACATGAAAGATCACTCAGCCGTAAGCCACAGCATAAAAATAAACGAACTAATCGAAACGAATGAGTATTTTTAAAGTTCGCGTCGAAGAACTAAAGAATAAAATTTACAACCAAAGAGTAAAAAAACGTGAATAAAAAGTGAAAAAAATAAGCAGTTTTTTTAACGCTGCAAATGCCCTATTTAAAGCAAATAAAAAGCAGTTTTAAACTTTTTCACGCCTCCTACTAATGCTACTAAAAAGAAATTTAAAAACAAAAGGAAAAAATGAAAGTCGCGATTAATAAAAAATGCTTTAGAAAGCATCGTAACAAATAGCAATTATTACCTAGAGAAAAAAAGGATCTAAGCGCTATAACTTCGCATATATTTATCGGAGCTAAAAGACGGTATCCTAAATATAAAAAGCAACAGACCACGAGATCGGTCTAGCCTATAAGCTCTCAAACGTCAAAAATCATGGACGAGGGAAACGCTACTGCAAACGGTAAGAAGTTACTTGACATAATAAGAAGCTTAAAAAGACGAAGAAATCACACTAGAGACAGTAAATAACTACCTCTACATAAAAACAAAAACTCAAAATATAAACTTCCGATGTATAAATTTGAAGATTTTCCAAATTTCCCGACGATAGAAAATAAAAAAATAAATTTGAAGTCGACGCCGTAATGCTTGGACGAAGTTTAAAGAAAAATACTTTACAAGCATCGACAATAATAACCCCTAAATTTGAGCTAAACGGCGCACTTATAGACATCAAACAAAACTACATAAATATCGTCGGTACCGACACGAAAAAGGCTTAGCGTATTTAGATTTGAAACACCGACTCAGAGCGGATTTCTCACTAATAATCCCGAAAAAAAGCTATTAGCGAAATACAAAAAGCTATTTTTTTGACAAGATTGAGTTTACTACGACGATACGACTCTGATCGCTCAAAGCGCAAATTTCGAGTTTTTACAAAGCTGATAAACGGCAGATTTCCCAGACTACAACAGAGTAATCCCGCAAGAGATAAAAACGAAGACTAAGACTAAGCAGAGACAAAATGGTAGAAGGTATCAAAACCGTCTCAATCATCTCTGAGAGCACAAAGATCGTATTTACTCCACAAACCATAAGCTTTGAAAGCATCGTAGAGGATAACTCTGAGGCTAAAACCACAATAGATTTTGCAACCGGACTAGAAGAAGAAATCTACGTCGGTGTGAAAAAAATAGATACTTGCTCGATTTCTTACAAAGCATCGAAGAGGAATATTTCGAATTTGGATTTAACGACTCAAATTTAGCCTTTACGGTGAGCTCAAACGAGCTAAAAAAACGGTAATCATGCCGATAAATTTATAAAAATAAAAAAAGGTAAATAATGCAGCAAAAATTACGGCGCAGAAAAAATATTAAAAGTTTTAAAAAGGGCTCGAAGCGGTTAGAAAAACGTCCCCGGCATGTACATCGGCGATACTAACATAAGTGGACTACATCACATGATCTACGAGGTCGTAGATAACTCCATAGACGAAGCGATGGCGGGCTACTGCGATACGATTGATATCGAACTAACGCGCGAAGGCTCGGCGATCATCACCGATAACGGACGCGGTATACCGGTAGGTATGCACCCTACGGAGAGAAATTTCAGCCGCTACGGTCGTTTTAACCGTACTTCACGCAGGCGGTAAAGTTTGATAAAGGATACTTACAAAGGTCTCAGGCGGTCTGCACGGTGTTGGCGTTAGCGTCGTAAACGCCCTTTCTAAAAAAACTGGTCGTAAATATCAAACGCGACGGCAAACTACATAGACAAGAGTTTTCAAAAGGTATCCCGCAAAGCGACCTTGAGGTTATAAAAACTACAAATAGAACCGGTACTCAGGTAGAGTTTTGGCCTGATGACAGTATTTTTGAGGTTACTGAATTTAACGATGAGTTTCAACCAAACGCTTTTGAGAGTTAGCCTATCTAAACCCGAAAAATCACGATAAATTTGAAGGATCAAAGAAACGGTAGAAGGAGAGTTTTTCACTACGAGGGCGGACTTGAAAGCTTTCGTAACAGATTTAAATAAAAAAACGAAGCCGTTAGTAAAGCGGTATCTTTTAGCGGAGGCGAAGAGGACGTGTTTAGTTGATTTTGCCTTGATGTATAACGACACTTATAGCGAAAAAATTTACTAAGCTTCGTAAATAACATCAAAAACTCCTGACGGCGGTACGCACGAAGCGGGATTTCGCGCTGGTCTAACTCGCGTGATAACAAACTATATCTCTGCAAACGCCGCAGCCCGCGAAAAAAAGACACAAAAAAATCACGGGCGAAGATATCCGTGAGGGCCTTATCGCAGTTATCAGCGTAAAGGTACCAGAGCCGCAGTTTGAGGGCCAAACTAAAAGGAAAAACTAGGCTCAAGCTACGTAAAACCTATCGTTCAAAAAGATGGTTTTTGAGGTGCTTAGTAAATATTTTGAAGAAAACCCGATCGAAGCTCGCGCGATAATGGAAAAAGCGCTGATGGCGGCGCGCGGACGTGAAGCGGCGAAAAAAAGCTCGCGATCTAACGCGTAAAAAAAGAGGGTTTAAGCATAGGAACGCTGCCTGGCAAACTAGCCGACTGCCAGAGCAAAGATCCAACGATCAGCGAGCTATATCTGGTGGAGGGCGACTCTGCGGGCGGTTCGGCTAAACAAGGACGCGATAGAGTTTTTTTCAAGCGATTTTGCCATTAAAAAGGTAGAAATTTAAACGTCGAAAAATCGCGCTTAGATAAAATTTTAAAATCCGACGAAATAAAAAATATGATAACCGCGCTAGGTTGCGGTATCGGCGATGAATTTGATGCCGAGAGGCTTCGCTACCACAAAATCATCATCATGACCGATGCCGATGTCGACGGTAGCCATATCCAGACGCTGCTTTTTAACGTTTTTTTCTTTAGATTTTTTTACACAAAGTCGTGGAAAAACGGTCACATCTATCTAGCTCAGCCTCCTCTTTACCGCTATAAAAAAGGGCAAAAAAGAGATTTATCTAAAAGATGAAAGAGCACTGAACGAATTTCTAATCGAAACCGGTATCGAAGGGGTCGAGTTTGAAGGTATAGGAAACGCTGATCTCATAGACTTTTTAAAGCTAGTCGCGGCTTATAGAAGCGTGTTAAAAGAGCTTGAAAAGCGCTTTAGCGTGATTTCTGCTGTTAGATATATGATTGAAAATCCAGATATCGTTTCAAAAAGCTACGGTGAAATTTATGAAATTTTGAAAAAAATTATCTGGAAGCTCAGGGGCACAATATCCTAAACTCATACGTCAGTGAAGAAGAGGCACGAATTTACGTACAAACCGAAAGCGGTCTGGAAGAGCTTTTGGTAAACGAAAATTTGTTTACAAATCCACTCTACGAGGAAGCGCTTTATATCAGTCAAAAGATAAAAGAGCGCGGCATCGAGCTAAAAGGCGATGTAATAGACGTACTAGACGAGATAGAGAAAAATGCCAAAAAAGGCGCCTATATACAACGCTATAAAGGCCTTGGTGAGATGAATCCAGAACAGCTATGGGAAACGACGATGAACCCTGAAAATCGCCGTTTGTTAAAGATAAACATAAACGATGTAGTAAGCGCCTCAGATACGTTTAATCTATTTATGGGCGACGAGGTTGAACCGCGAAGAAACTACATACAAGAGCATGCAAAAGATGTGAAACATTTGGATGTATAAATGCTAAAAATCAGAACTAAAAAGAACGATCAAATAGGTTTAAAACTGCGCTCGAGGTATCCTCGATATTTATTTTTAGCGTTATTATTTTGGTCTATATTTTCATTAAAAAAGACCAAATCGAATTTGACGCAGACGATATCATTTTGATCACGATTTTGGTTTTTGTGTCAGGTTTATTTTACGGCCTACAAAATTACCAGAGCTTTCAAACGAGCGTACTTGATCAAGTCACGAAAGCCTATAATAGAGACGAGATTTTTAAGACTTTTATCAAAGCAAGCTTCTAAATTTAAAGGCAAAAAGCGGCGGCAATATGCTAATGCTAAAGATCGAAAAATTTAAACGATATAAACGAGCGTTATAGCTTTGTTAGTACCGATATTTTACTCAAACGACTAGTTGAGCGACTGGAGAAATTTCTAAACGAAAAAAAGTGTCTAAAAAAACACTCTCATCGGTAGATATTCAAACGAGTATTTTTCTGATACTTTTGCGAGAGTAAAAAGCACTGAGCTCATCCACCTTTTTAAACGTTTTTTTGAAAAAGAGCATTTTAAGCGACGGAATCTACAATATCGAGCTAAAGATCAAATTGACGCTATCGATATAAATCACTCAGCAAGCCTCAAAAAACTCGGTCTCATATCTCATCCAAAAAGCTAAACGAAAGCGATAGCGAAGATAAAGTAGATATCACCGACGATCTTGAAAAAAAGACGTCTGCAACTGCATCGATATGCAAAGATTTATCTTCCAAACTCAGCTCGTAAAAAGCCTTCGTTTCGGGCAAAATTTGAAAAAAATATCATCGTAAAAGTCTATACCGATAAGCAAGGTCTCGTCTCAAAAGCAAAAGTGCAAAAATATCGCGAACAAAAAAACGGCTACGAGGTGCTTTTTGACATAAACGTTATCAAAAAAAGCTATCCGAGCTTAAATTTAAAGACGAAGATCCGATCGTTATCGAAATTTCGTCGGTTTCGATTAGAAATTTGTAAAATTTACGAATTTTTATAAAAGAGTTCGTACAGCTAGGCAAAATCGATCCAAACCGCGTTATTTTTCGAGTTTAGCGAGAAGCTGGTATATGATGAGATAAATAGATTTAGAGAAATTTCTGACGGAGTATAAAAACCTCGGTTTTTCGCTTTGCGCTTAATAAATCGGCGGTAACAACGCGGGCTTTGAATATTTTAAATATTTGCCGATAGATTTTTGTTATTTACGACATCGAATTTAACAAAAAAATATCAAAAAAACGACAAATTTGAAAACTCTACTAGAAAATCTAAATTTGACCGCAAAAAGAGTAGGCGTAAAATCCATCGTGAGATTTGTGGAGGACGACGAGTTTTACAACATCGCGGAGCGCTATCAGACTGACTTCGCGCAGGGCTTTTTGATAGAGAAAGCCAAAAAGAAATTTAAAGGAAAAATGCAAGAAAAATGAGGTCGTAGAGCCAAAATACGGCGAGAAAAATAATAAGCGATTTGACGTAGAAAAAGACCTAGAAATATGGGAAAATAAGCACGATCGCGACTATAAGATCAAGATCACGTTGCCAGAGTTTTGCTGCTTATGTCCCGCGATCTGGGGTATCCAGACTTTGCGACGATATATCTCGAGTACGTGCCGGCAAATTCGTCGTCGAGCTAAAAGCGATCAAACTCTACATCAATAGCTTTATGACGCGAAACATCAGCCATGAAGACAGCATAAATGAAATTTACGAAGTTTTAGAGCGAAAGCTGGCTCCAAAATGGATGAAAGATTACTGGGCGACTTTAACCCGCGCGGCAACGTCCATACGGTGATTGAAATTTGCTCTGACGAGATAATCAAAAAAACGCAAGAGCAAAGCTTTGAAGCGCCGAAATTTGAGAAATTTTCGCGAGATAGCGAGCGTAGTTTCGATAGAAGCGGTTACGGCGGACGCGAGTCTAAATTTAGCAAAGACGGCTCTCGCGGTAAGAGTTTTGGCACTGATAAAAAAAGGTGCGAAAAACAGGGTGATAGAAAAACCTCGCGCGAGTAGTAAAGATAAATTTGACGATAAACCGCGAAGATCGGGCAGTAAAGACGGCTTTTAAAAAGCCTGAATTTGCCGGCGAAAAAGCGTGCCCGCGTCGTGAAAAAAATCATCGGAAGATAAATGATAAGCGCGCAGCTCATCGAACACATCTTTAAAAGCTGCGTCCATCTCGCGCTGGAATGACTATCCCAAGATGACGAATTTAGTCGAGCTTGACAAGCAGGCGCATAATTTATCATCGCGTATTTTCATCGCAAAGCTCGAGCATAGCGCCGATATGAACTACATCATCGAGGCGGGTATTTTCGAGTTTCTCGCGCGCGTCGTGGTCACGGATATACGCCCCGATGTGTTTCATCAGATGCAAAAGACCAAAAACGAGCAGATAAATGCCTGGGTGTTAACGATCCTAGAAGGGCTCGTAAAGGACGTCGAGGGCGGTAAATTTTTAGAGCGGATGCGCCGCTATCTCACGCACAAAGACAAAGCTCACGCCAAAGAGCGCCTGATCCTAAAGGCCGCTAGCTATCTCGCGACGCGCTGGGAGTTTTCGATCGTTTATCAAACGAGCAAATTTCTAAGCGACATAGACGAGCTAAAAGCGCGCGTGGAGGAGGAGCTGGAGGATTATTACGAGCTAATAGGCGTGCGCAAAATCGTGATGAATCAAAAGCTAGCCAAGCTAGTCGATCTAGCCGGCAGACTGCGCTTTCAAAAGCGCTGGGCGCAGACGCCGCGCATCCCTGAAACGGCGGTTCTAGGCCACATGTTAGTCGTGGCGATTTTGAGTTATTTTTACTCGCTTGAGGTTAAGGCCTGCAAAACGAGGCTAGAAAATAACTTCTTTTGCGCGCTCTTTCACGATCTGCCCGAGTCGCTAACGCGCGATATCATTAGCCCCTGTAAAAATACGGTATCGAAGGGACTAAACGAGATAATCAGCGAATACGAAATGCGCCTGATAGACGAGAAAATTTTGCCTTTCGTGCCTGAAAATTTTAGAGACGAGTTTAGCTATATCCTCGGTATCCGCATGGAAGGCGGCAAATTTATCAAAAAAACGAGTTTGAAAACAGGATCTGCGAGAAAAAGCCTCTGCATCACGAGGGCACGATGGAGAACGTAAACGAGGATAAATTTAACGCCATCGACGGCAAAGCGCTTCGATTATGCGACAAGCTCGCGGCGTTTTTTTCGAGGCTGGGATATCGATCAGCTACGGCGTGAAAGTCAAACGAACTAACCGAAGGCTTTAATAATATGGATAAATTTTTTCCCAGAAAAAAATCAGAGCTTGGACGGAGTGAATTTTTCAAAAAAAGTCTGCGATGATTTTTAAGGAGCATTTTTCGCTTTTTGCAGGGTTTAAAAAAACCCTCTCTCAGATGACTGCGGCACACGCCTAGCCTAAGTGCTCTGCTGTGTTCCCACCCTGAAGCGGTGCCTAGAAGAGACATTGCACAGGTCTAAGAAAGGGCAAGAGCGATTTCTACTCAAATTTCTACTTAAATATATTTTTAGGCGGCAACATGGGATTTGATATAAAATGTAAATTTTTGTCGTTGTTTAGGGAGTTTTTGGTCTATCATCACCGCTCGCTAGAGTTTCGCGCGAAGGTCTTTGCGGCTATCATCTCGGCCAAACTCAATCCCGAAGAGGATGATTTTGAGAGTATACGATATCTCGAGCGAAAGGTACGGCAGCGACGAGAACCGCAAACTCGTGCTTATAGAAACCACCAAAGAATACGTCTCCCGCATAAAGCGCAAAGATCCTATGACGCTTGATAGCTTGCTTTTTGGCGATCGACCAGGCCATCAGAGCGAACAAAAACTATGCGCTAAAGATCGACTTTGAGCACCTACGCAGACTCATCGACGCCGACGAATACGAAGGCCTAGTGCAGCAGCGCGTGTATGATTTTTTTACTCTACGAGGTAAAAACCTATGCGCCAAACAGATAAAAACCTCACATTTAAAGATCAAATTTTTTCCTATTTTTTTACTGCTCTTTAGCGGCGCTTTTTATGCGGTGTTTTATTATGGATTTGATTTTTGGGAGGCGATACGCTTGATGATGGTATTTACAAAGAGGTCGATATGTCGAATGCCGGTAGCGCGACCGATATAAATTTTACCGTCAAAAAGGCCGATATCTACGAGATAAGTTTCATCTACGCACAAGATCCGTAAAAGCAAAAAGAGGAAGAAAAACGCAGCGAGGAGGCCTTCCCAGAATACGGTAAAGAGGCGTTTACGAAGTGGTTTTTGCCAGAAGTCTACGGCTGCTAAGCTGGCTGGATACTACGGTTATACGACGCAAGGCGTCCCTGAGCCAATTGGCACGAGTGAAGAGGAAAAAAGCGGCCTGTACGAGCGAAAAAAATCTTGCCAAAAGTTATGCTCAAATCTCTACATAACCGCAAAATAAGCTACGCAAAAGGCGGCGAGGTAAACGAGCTAAAGCAAAATTTAAGCACCCTAACCGAAACCTTTGATCTGTCAAAATACGGCGCGGCTTCATGGTACAGCGCGCCAAACGGAGGCTTTGCTCACGATGAAGTTTTTGCTCCGCGCTGAGCTCGAAAAAGGCGAATATAGCGTAAAAGTGCAGGCTCTAAGCGACGCACCTGAGCTAAAAAAGATTGTGACGTTTATTAAAATCAGCAAATATCACAACTGGAAATAAAAATTTACCGTTTTGCAAGTCAATTTGACTAAAAAAATATTAAAAATTTCTAAGCTCTATTTTTCAAATTTGAACGGATCAAATTGGATCAAATTTAGCCTTTGCTTGCGCTCAAATTTCCAAAATTTTCGCCAGTGTCGAGGAAATTTTGCAGATAATAAACGCCTCTGTATCCGTGCTCGTACAAAATCTCGCTCATCGCCGAGATATCGTCCTCGCCCAGCAAGTCCGCGTGCACCGTCGTTCTAATCTCAAACTTTAAAAGCCGTTTTGTAGTAAAAAACTCAAGCGTTTGCAAGAAATTTTTATATAACGTAAGCCGGTAACCTTTAGAAATTTTCTCCTTCGGCGCTTTAAAAATCAAGCGCGATATAGTCGATCAAATTTAGCGAGATAGCCTGTCCAAGCGCGGTCAAATTTGAGCCGTTGGTATCTACTTTGAGCGAAAAATCCGCGAGACTTTACTTCGCGAGCTAGCGGTAAAAAAACGCTGGGCTAAGCGTGCATTCGCCGCCACTAAAAACCACGCCGCTAAGCTTGCCTTTGCGCTTGTCTAGAATCTGATAAACTCGGCGCAGCTGATCTGTCCAGCGCCCTGTGACGATAGGGACGTTGTAGCAGTAGGCGCAGCGCATGTTACAGCCCGCAAACCACGCTATACAGGCGGTTTTGTCGGGGGTAGTCTAGGGTCGTAAAGGGGTGAGCGAGTAAAGCGGAAAATCAGCGTCTTTCACGTTTTACTCGCAGGAGTTTAGTGGGATTTTGGCTCGCAAAATTTGACGCGCTCTTTGTGCTCGCCTTTTTTTGCCGAGATTAAAGCTCTCTACCGGGCGGTGATAGCCCATTACGCGGGTGTAGACGACGCATTTGGTGCGTTTTGCTTCGAGCGAAGCTAGGATTTCTTTGTCGCTCATTTGTCACTCCTTGATAATTGATGTCAAATAGTATAGCACTTCGTAGATAACTGCCGTCTTAAATTTCTCGGCACGTCTTTGTTTTTTTCAGCCATTGTTAAAAGTATGGTAATATCCGCGTTACGATTAAATTTAAAACAAAGGAAAAACATGACAAAAGTCACATTTCACGGCGCGGATGTCGCGCTAAAAGGCGAGGAAGTTTTCGTTGGTTCGTTTGCTCCCTGAGGTCACGCTCGTGGCACAAGATTTAGGCGAGTTTAAAGTCGGTGGCAACAACGGCATCGAGATCCTAGTCGCTGTTCCGTCGCTAGATACTGGCGTTTGTGCGACTGAAACGCGTAAACTTTAACGAAAAAAATGGCCGCGAAGCAAGCGATAAAACTAAGCGTAATTTCGATGGATCTACCGTTTGCGATGGGGTAGATTTTTGCTCTACGGAGGGCATCAGAAATGTAAAAAGTCGGTAGCGACTTTAGAGCTAGAGAGTTTGGCGAAAAATACGGCGTAATTATCGGCGAAGGACCGCTTGCGGGGCTTTTTAGCCAGAGCCGTTTTTCGTTATCAAAGACGGCGTCATTATCCACAAACAAATCGTCCCTGAGATCACGGACGAGCCGAACTACGATGCGGTATTTGACGCGATAAAAATCAAGCGGAGGCTGCGGGTGCGGGTGCATGTAAGTCGCCAATTTTAAAAGACCGCGAGAGCGGTCTTTAGAAATTCAGTTTATAAAAATCAATATAGAATAAAGTAAAATTATTTTATTCCAATTTAGAAATCTATATCTTCTGCATTTGCATAAATAATTCCTATGTTTTTATTTATATTATAAAAAGTACCCAAGTTTTTTTATCAACAAAAAAATGGAGGCTACTAATTTATAGTGTTTATCATTAAAGTATTCGCCTAAACTAACACATAAAAATCCTTGCGAATAAACATTGCCTACTTCTTTTATTAGGCTATCAAAATTTGGATCTGTAACAGCAAGATCATATTTTTATGCCATTATAAATAAAATTTGCTCTACGTTTATCAGAGTTATTTACATAAAGTTTTTAAATCTGATACTTCTACTAAATATAGCGAATTATTTATATTTTCTTTTTAAAGAATTTCATGAGTAATATAATCTAGACTATTTTTTTCCAAAGCATCTGAGGATGGTCTAGATATTGCTTTATATCAGTAAAACCTATTTTAAATTTTTGTTGTAATACAAAACTATCATTTATTAGATAGTTTTCAGATTGTCCCTAAAATAGGAACTTGGCATTCAAAATGAAAAAAAGTCGCTATTTGGAGTGGTTTAAGCTCAAAAATTCCATGTATATTTTGAATTTTACATTGGTTTGATGTTAGTGCATCGCCATTTGGTGAGCTAACAGGCCTTACCCATTCGTTATTTATTTTTATTTTTTTACCAGCTACACAAAAATTGTGGTGTTTAATTGATTTTGCAAATATAATTAAATCTAAATTAAACATATTAGATTCCTTTTATAACTATTCCAGGATAAATAAAAATTCTCCAGCTAACCGACGATGACAAAAAAATCATCAGTTTGTTCACTACATAATAATACAGAATTATTAAAGTCTATTTTTGTCTAGTTTTTACCTTATCTAATCTAAGTTCTAGTAGCTTATTGTATTTAGCTTCGTATTCTTGCCAACTTATTATTCCTTTTTATAGTTATCTAGAAATTTCTTTCGTTGGAGCAAAAATCTGCAAGGTGCTGATAGTTTATATTATGCACTTTTTAAAAGATATGGTAGATGTCTAGAATTTTGCAAAAGCCAGCTAATTGAGAAGTTGTATTTAATCTAATATCTAGTAATCTTTCAATTTTATTATTAAGTAAAATCGTAAAAAAACTCCTCAGCTGTTTTTTTCCTGTAAAGCCTATATTATAAATTTTCAATGTCATCTCCTGTTTTTGTAATTGCGTTGTATCCTATTTTTTTGGTTATGTTGATTGTAAGCAATTTTTAGGTCATCTCGCATATCATATAACTGTAACCCTAAACCATCATTTTTTTAGGTACTTATTCAGTATTTGAGTTTCTAATTTATTTTGATCTACAATATTGTATGAATTTATATCGTTACTATCGTTAGTAGTTCTTGTAATATGCTTTATTAGCAAATTTCTATCATTAAAGCTTAAAAATTGTGATATCATGCCAAATCTATGGCAGTCAAATGGATTTATTTCTGAACACATTAATGTTAAATTAAATCCTTTGGATATCCCATTTTTAAAGCCTTTCTATACCTTTTAAAAAAATGATTTCTGTAAAAACTTTATTAAAATCTACTATTCCTAAAAGATTTAAAAACATTTTTATCCTCATATCTAGCACCGAGTAAATCTCCCATAAAAAAATATAATATATTCCATAGTTTTTTTCTGAAATATACTCTTGATTAAATTGATTTGAGAAATTTACTATATGGTACACTGCGAACATCGACTAGTGCATTTATATGAAATTTTTCTAATATATTTATAAAAATTTACATCATGAGTAGAATGTCCAACAGTATACAATTGTTCCATTTTACTGACACCCCTCGCATTCGATCGAGCGATCGGCGACGTTGTTTAGCTTTTTCGCTATCAGGGCTTTCGGAGCGTAGATAGTAGGTCGATTTTAGTCCCAGCTCCCACGCGAGCGTGTAAACTTTCGCTCAGATATCCGCCGCTAGCTTTGTCTAGACTCATGAAAATATTTAGGCTTTGGCCCTTGGTCGATCCACTTTTTGGCGGATAGCGCCGGCACGCACGAGCACGCGCTGATCTCAGCTCGTAGGCAGGCGTGTAGAACTGCCACGTCTCAGGGCTGAGATTTGGCACAACGTTTGGTATCATGCCGCTTAGGTTGTGCTCGAACCACTTTGCGCTTATACACAGGGCTCGATCGTCTGCGTGGTGCCCACGAGTATGCTGATGCTCGACGTCGGCGCGATCGCCATCAGATAGCCGTTTCGCATGCCGTCTTTTTGACCTTTTTTCGCGTAGTTTGCTCCAGTCGCAGGCGTTTTTCGTCAAATAGCCCGCCTCTATCGTTTAGAAGTGCTTTGGCGTTTGCGTTTGCCGTGTCGATAGGCATCACTCCCCTGCTCCACTTCGAGCCTTCAAAGAGCGGATATACGCCTTTTTCTACCGCCAAATTTGAGCTGGCGTAGATGGCGTTGTAGCTTATGTTTTCCATCACGCTATCGATCAGCGCTAGGTGCTCGTAGCTGCCCCATTTCACGCCGCGTTCGGCTAGCATCTGCGCCTCGCCCATAACGCCAAGGCCGATCGAGCGGGAGGCTAGGTTGGTGTGCTTGACCTTTTTGTGCGGGTAGAAAGTTTAGATCTATAACGTTATCTAGCATACGTACGGCGATCGGTACGACGCGCTCGATGTCCTCTTTTTGTTGATTTTGCTTAAATTTATGCTCGCGAGGTTGCATACGGCGGTTTTGCCCTCGACGCTTTTCTTTTTCGACGATGAAAATTTGTTTCCCATCGATGCTATCTAGCGCGCTTAGCTTTTTTTGGCCTTTTTGGTTATACCGCTATCAACCGTGACGTCTTCTTCTTCGTCAAACAGCCGCTCGGTGCCGCCCTCAAACGTGATCTTGATCTTGTAGTAGTTTGGCTGCGTATTTTGGAAAATCTCGGTGCATAATTTGAGCTTCTGATGATGCCGTCGTGGTCGTTTGGATTGGCTTTGTTGGCATTATCTTTAAAGCACAAAAAATGGCATGCCGGATTCAAAAATAGCTAGTTAAAATTCTTTCTTCCACAGCTCCTTTGCCATGACGACGTTTTTTTGGATCTTTTCATCGTTTTCGTATGCTAGGTAGCGTTCCTCGAATGCTTCGCCGTATAGATCGCACAGATCGGCAACCTCTGCTGGATCAAACAGGCTCCAGCGAGCGTTTTCTTTTGACGCGCTTCATGAAAAGGTCGTTTATCCAAAGCGCAGGGAATAGCTCATGCGCTCTGCGGCGCTCTTCACCCGAGTTTTTGCGCAGATCCAGGGAAGTCGCTCACGTCCATGTGCCACGGCTCGACGTAGACGGCTATCGCGCCCTTTCTCGTGCCTAGTTGATCGACGGCGACGGCGATGTCGTTCGTGACTTTTAGAAACGGTATGATGCCGCCTGCGGCGTTTTTATGTCCGTCGATGCTGCCGCCCATAGCGCGCACTTTACACCAGTCCCAGCCGATACCGCCGCCAAATTTGCTAAGAAGAGCCATCTCTTTGTAGCTATCAAAAATTCCCTCGATATTATCAGGCGTGCTTCCAACGTAGCAAGAGCTTAGCTGGTGGCGCGTCGTGCGGGCGTTTGAGAGCGTCGGAGTGGCGAGCATGACTTCAAATTTAGATATGAGGTCGTAAAATTTCTTCGCCCAGCCTTGGCAGTCTAGTTCGTTTTGCGCGAGGAACATCGCGATCGCCATAAACATCTGCTGCGGTAGCTCGATTGGAGCGCCGCTGCGGTCTTTGATGAGGTAGCGGTCGTATAGCGTCTTGATACCAAGATATGCAAACTGCAAGTCGCGCTCGGGCCTGATGTAGTCGTTTAGGTCGTCTAGATTGTATTTTTCTTTTAGCCCTGGGATGATACGGCCCGCTTTTTCGCCTTTTTGTAGATAGTCGCGCAGGTGGTTGTAGCCGCTAAAGCCCGTGACCTTGTGATAAAGGTCGTATAAAAATAGCCTCGCCGCAACAAATGTCCAGTTTGGGCGGTCGATGTCGATCTTTTCGACGGCCGTTTTTATGAGGGTTTGCTGTATCTCCTCGGTCGTTATCATATCGCGAAATTGGATTTCTCGCGTCCACCTCGAGCTCGCTTAGGCTCACGTTTGTTAGCCCTGCGACCGCCTCGCTTGTGTATTTTTTTGATCTTGCTTACGTCAAGCTCTTCCGTGCGCCCATTTCGTTTTAGTACTTTCATTAAATTTCGCCCTACTTTCCGAATACTCTCGCAAATATCCCATCTACGTGCCTCGCGTAATATGCATAATCAAAGCACTCTTTGATCTCTGCCTCGTCTAGGCTCGCGCGTAGCTCCTCGTCGGCGAGCAAATTTTTGTAAAAACAGGCTCTCGCCGTTTTCGTTTATCGCTTTTTGCCCTCCTGCAGATCCGCCCAGACTTTCATCGCGTTGCGCTGCACGATCTTATACGCGTCTTCGCGCGAAATTCCCGCGCTGCGGAAGCTGCAGAAGCACGCGCTGAGAAAAAGACGAGCCCGCCGGTTAGTTTAGATTTTTTTCATCATATTTTCCGGGATAAACTACCAAATTTGCGATCAAACTCGTAATGCGCGCAAGCATGAAATCGGCCGTGATAAAGGCATCGGGCAGGGATAAAACGCTCGACCGAGCTGTGGCTGATATCGCGTTCGTGCCAGAGCGCGACGTTTTCGAGCGCAGGCGTCACGTATGAGCGCAACATCCTGCAAAAGGCCGGTGATGTTTTCGCTAAGTACGGGATTACGCTTGTGCGGCATCGCGCTGGAGCCCTTTTGGCCTGGGCTGAAGTACTCCTCGGCCTCGTAAACTTCCGTCCTTTGGAAGTGACGCACGGCGACGGCGATCTTTTCGCAGGTGGCGGCTAGGGACGGCGATCGCACTGATGACGTGGGCGTAGCGGTCGCGCTGGATAACCTGATTTGACGCCGGGGCGGGCTTTAGACCAAGCTCGGCGCAGGTTAGCTCCTCAAACTCAAGCGGTGCGTGAGCGAAATTTCCCATCGCGCCGCTTAGTTTGCCGTAGGCTGCGACCTCTTTGGCGTCCTGCAGTAGCTTTGAGCGCTCGCGCGACCTCGTCGTACCAGACCGCAAGCACGAGCCCGAAGGTGATTGGCTCGCCGTGGATGCCGTGGCTGCGGCCGACCATCATCGTGTTTTTTTGTGCTCCTGCGCTCTGGTTTTGATCGCACTCGCGAGGGCCTTTTACGTCCTCGATGATGAGCTCCATGCTGCTTTTGATCTGAAGCGCGACGGCGGTGTCGATGCAATCGCTGCTAGTCATGCCGTAGTGCACGAAGCGGCTCTCCTCGCCCAGGCTCTCGCTCACGCTCGTTAGAAACGCGATCACGTCGTGCTTGGTCGTCTTTTCTATCTCGTCGATGCGCGCTACGTCAAATTTGAGCGTTTTTGCAGATTTTATCGCAGTCCGCATCGCTGATAAAACCCAGCTTATTCCACGCTTTGACCGCGGCCTTTTCGACCTCCAGCCACGCACCGTATTTTGCCTGCGTATTCCACTTCTGCGCCATTTGTTCGCGCGAATATCTCTCTACCATCTTTAGCCTTTTTTATGCGAATTTTTGTATAATTTTTTAAGGAAAGATTATATAAAAACTGGGCTGAAAAGGCGGTTAGTATCCGCTCAAATTTCGCCCTCAATTTTAGATTTAAAGAGTGAAAATTGCCTTATATTCATAATTTATCGCGCATGCCGAAGGGCAAAAAAAGCGTATGAAATTTTGCTACAAAACGGCTATAAAATGCGTGAAGCCCAGCGCCTCATCGACAAAGGCCGACTCATCTGCGACGGCGCGGTCGTCAGCGAGAAAAAAACACTTTGCTAAGCGGTGAAATTTGCCTGATAGAGTATGAGACGAATCCACGCGGGCTAAAGCCGGTTTTTGAGTGCGATAAATTTGCCGTTTTCGATAAACCCAGCGGCGTGCTTAGCCACCCAAACGGCAGGCACTGCGAGTACTCGCTAAATGACGAAATTTGGTCACTATACGGCCGCGAGGCGTCGGTCGCACATCGCTTGGACTGTGAAACGAGTGGACTCATCGTCGTAGGTAAAGATAAAAATGCGGTCGTAAATTTGAAAAAACTTTTTGAAAATCGGCGGGTTTATAAAAGCTACGTCGCGCTCGTACACGGAAAAATAAGCGGAAATTTGCATATCGAAGCGAATATGAATCTAGTAAATGACTACGACGACGTGAAAATGCGAATGCGATTTGCGAGGACGGCAAAAAGCGCGGTTACGGAGATTTTGCCGTTAGAGTATTTTGCCGATATCGATGCGACGCTGGTTCGAGCCGTACCGCTCACGGGTAGACAGCATCAAATCGTTTGCATTTGTTCCACGTGGAACATAAGATTTTAGGTGAACCGCTCTACGGCCTAGCACGACCGCAAATCGAGAAAATTTTAGATAAAGAGATGAGCAAAACCGAGCGATTTTAACGACCGGAGCGCCTAGACTGTTGCTGCACTCGGATGAAATTTGTTTTAAATTCGATGGTATAGAATACAGAATAAAAATCTAAATTCGACGCACAAGATGAATTTTATAAACTCGTAAAGCACGGATACATTCTGAGCCATTTTTACGACCGGTGTTTTTCCGTTCGCTAGTTTTATAAAAATCTGACGGCATAGAAGCAGTAAATTTTTAGATACACAACATCCGTATGCGATAGTGTTATTCGCAAAACGATGTAGCAAAATTTAGCTGTGATTAGACGCTATATGCCTGCATAAAAAGCATTTTTACTTTGGCTATATAGTATTAGTATTGTGTGTTTGCTTGGTAAGCCTGTTCTACTTCGGTTTTTAGTAAAAAGCTCAAAAAGATAAACTAACATAATTCTTGTCAGTAAATTTGGTCTTGTTGGTTAGTGCTCGGTTGAATTTAGACGGTTGAAAACGGGTTTTTAGCATCGACCGGTTGGATTAAGCAGAAATTTATGGGGGTAGAATTACGCAAAATTTTTATTTAAGGAGTATTTTTTTCATGAGTTTTATTAAAAAAACTTTCGGCGGACTTAGCGCGTCTTATTACCTGCGACATCTATTTTTCGGCGCTATTTTTTTACGACTTTATATGTCATACTTTTTTTATAGTATGGGAGATAAACGAGTTCTTACATATATTGTCCTTGCAGGAAACACCTTTTTATATCCATATTCTCGCTTTGTTTATGAAAGTATCGTAGGCTTCATATTTGGCAAAAAAACGTCTTTTTTTGTAAATGCTATTTTTTTACTCGTCGCTCAATTTGATGACGATGCTTATTTGTTGGAGTTTTGCAGTTTTTATTGCGCCGGTAGGGAATTTTTATATCTATATTTTTTTATCACACGAAAAAAATAAAACTTTTGACGAGTGAAAAATCAACCTGCGCGTAGGCGGCTCGGCAAACGTATAGCCAAAGGTTAAAACCCGAATGCCGCCTCGGCGCTGCCGATTTTTATTACATTGCCGCTTTGTGTCATCACACCTAAGCCGTGCTCCATGTCCCACGAGCAACTAAACTGAAAGCCGATCTTTGCGGTGTTGCCTATGATATAGATATTTTGTAGCTCAATAGCTTGCTAAATTCCTTCGGCTCGCATATGTCTGGCATGAAATCGCCTTTTATCTCATCCGGGTAGTCGTACATTTCCTGTAACTTTGGATAGTTTTTTTAGAAATTTCGGTTAAGATGTCTGTTAAAATTTTCTTCCTGATTTTGCTTTTAAAAAAACTCCAGCACATCTGTTTGTGCTTGATTCGGCTCGTTCGTCTTCTCGCCGTACTCATCTAAAAAAATAAGCAATGAAGCTCGCCTTCTTGCTCTAAAATTTTGTTAAAATAATCCAGTCGCAGCGGAAAGCTTAAGTCTTGGTATTTCTCATCTTCAAATTTAGATAAAATTTTTGGGCTCCGTAAGATGTGCGTTAAAAAAACTCCGCGACCTTTGGGCTACGGGTGAAAAGATACTCCTCATTTGCTTCGTATCTTTTTCTCAAAAAAACTCAAGTGCCTCCTGCTCTGCTCCGCACTCTAAGCAGCACTCGCCGTTATAATAATCGTTTACGTAGGACGGATCTTCCTTGCTTCTGGCATGCTTGTCCATCTCGCCCAGCCAGTACAGCATATTTGGGGCATCGCCCGCCCATTTGTACTCATTTACCATACGTGCCGCATAGATATATGAGGCGTAAACACTATATTTTTTTCATCATCAGCCTCTGCCCATTTTTTTCCTCTATAAAGCGAATGATTTCCGCTCTTGTGATTTTTGGATTTTTTTAAGTAACGATTTGTCTAAGAATATGCCGATCTCGTCCATTATTTTTTTTGAGCGTCCATTGCTACTCCGTTATAAATTTTCTACTGATCTGCCTTACGGTCTGAAAAATAATCACCGAATTTTTTTCTCTACTTTTTTTAAAGTTTTTTTATCCTATACACATCTTTTTGTCGCGATGACAGAGTATCAGATAGGTTGTAAAGTGTAAAAATATCTAAAATTTCGGCCCCTAAATTTTTATCTTTTATATAAGTTTCTAGGCAGATTTTTAGGATTTTTTTGAAAGTATTTCTTATCAAAAATAACAAAAAATCGTAGAGCAAAACGAAAAAAACGAGTTATCGTTATTTCTATCTATTTGCTCTCTTAAAAATGCTATATCATCGGTCACGTTCGTCATAAAAAAAGCCGTCTTTATGATTAGACCAAGCCCTATAAAAAAACCACGATGCAAACGAAAAACTATTTGGGATATATCAAGCAGTGTCATTTTTGCCGTCTTGGCTAGCGTTTTTGCCGTTTGTTTGGTTGTCTCGCTCTTTTAGCTGACCGCACGCTGCGCTGATATCTAGCCCCTTGCTCTGCCTGATGGTGCAGGTCACGCCGTGATCTCGCAGGTACGTCTGAAATGCCTCCATATCGGCTGTGTTTGGGCGTCCGTATTCGCTACCCTCGTGTGGGTTAAAGTAGATCAAATTTACCTTTGCCTTGATGCCGTGCAGCAGCGAGACGAGCTTTTTGGCGTCCTTTATGCCGTCGTTCATGTCTTTTATGACGAGATACTCAAACATCACTCGCTTGCGCATATCGATGGGAAACCCCTCACCGCCTCCATAACGGACTCGATTTTGTAGGCGTTATTTATCGGCATCAGCTTGCTGCGAAGCTCGTTAGTAACGGCATGTAAAGATATCGCTAACAGCACACCCAGATCCATCTCGCCGAGCTTTTTTATCTGGCTACCTAGCCCGCTAGTACTAACGGTTTGGCGGCGCGGTGCGATAGCTAATCCATCGTTTTTCCTTTAAAATTTTTTATGGCTTTACTAACGTTTTCTAGGTTATCTAGAGGCTCGCCCATGCCCATATATACGACGTTTACGCGGCGCTCGTATGGGATTTTTGTTTTCTCTTTTTATCCATAAAAGTTTGCCCTACGATCTCGCCCGGCGTTAGGTTTCTCGTTAGTCCGCTCTTACCCGTTAGACAAAAACGAACAGCCCATACGGCAGCCTACCTGCGAACTAACACAGATCGTATAACGAGCATGGCGCGCTACCTCGCCGTTTTTGTCGCTGAGTTCCTCTTTCATCGGTAGTAGTACGCTTTCTATCCGCAGTCCGTCCTTGAGCTCGAAAAGATACTTTATAGAGCCGTCGGCGCTCTGCTCACATTGACACATTTTTAGCGGATCAAGGTAAAATTGCTGCGCCAATTTGCGCGCAGATCCTTCGGTAAATTTAGCATTTCATCAAAAACTAGTTGCGTTTTTTTGTATAGCCACTCGAGAAATTTGCTTCGCACGAAATGGTGGCGAGAGCTGTTCTTTTAGCTCGTCTAATGTAAAAATCAAGCAAATTTTTCAAATGATTTCCTTTTTGTTTTAGGTATTTTTCGAGCTCTTTTTTTGGCTTGCTCGTGATTTTTTTATAAAATCGGCATGCGCATTTTTATCGCAGAAAATTCGTTGCGACAAAAAATGCCGTAAGCGAGGGATTTGAAATTTACTGCGCGACTTTGAGGGACGGCAAAAAATTCCATATTTTTCTAAAAAAATATCCGCGCGAAAAAAAGCTCGTGAGCTAAGTTTTGATCGGTCGTGATAAAAGTTTGAGGAGTTTGTCTTGCATGTTCCACGTGGAACAATAGAAACGATTTCACTCTCTATCGGCGAATAGCTTTTTATTTTTCTAGGCTTGAAATTTCTATATTTGCCGCGACTGAGCTCTCGTAAATTTTTAAAAATTTCACCCTCTCTGTAAAAGCCCTGCCGAGCCTATAAAAAAATAATCTCGTTCGGTAGTGCGTTTAAAAACTTTATTAGGGTTTTGTGAGGATTTCGTGCTTTGCAAAATAGGCGAATCTATCAAATTTAGCCTTTCGTCAAACTGTCCATTAGCCGCCAAATTTTGCTCGTATCTGTCACAACCATCGACCATAGTTCGCTTTTTGCAAAAGCGCCGTCAAATTATGCTCATATCCACTAGCCCCACGCCCATAGGTAGAGCGAATGCAAATACTTCATTTCGTCCGGCTGAAATAATCACGCCCAGCCCTTTTGCGCACTCAAATTTGAGCTCAAATTTCACAGCCTAACCTCGATACCTTGATTACGCAAATACGTCTTAAGCGCCTTGATTTCGATCTCTCTAAAAGTGAAAGATAGAGGCTGCCAGGCACGCGTCCGCACCCGCTAAAAAAATGCGTCCTTAAAGTGCTCCATATTGCCCGCACCGCCGCTTGCGATGACTGGGATGTCAAGCTCGCTAAAAAAATGCGCGTCAAATTTAACTCAAAGCCGTTTTTAACGCCGTCGCAGTCCATCGACGTGAGTACTTTCGCCCGCACCGCGCTCCTGCGCTTCTTTCGCCCAAATAAGAGCGTCCTTGCCCGTATCTAGCCTACCGCCGTTTATAAAAAAACGCTGTAATTATCGCCTGTTTTCTTTGCGTCGATCGCGACTACGACGCACTGCGAGCCGAATTTATTTGCCGCTTCGTCTATCAAATTGGATTTTTTTATCGCAGCTGAGTTGAGGCTAATTTTTGTCGCATCCGACGTTTAGCAGACGCGAGATATCGTCGATCGTACGGATACCGCCGCCTACTGTTAGCGGGATAAAAAAGCTCGCGTGCGACCCGCTCTACTACATCCACGATCGTATCGCGCTCAAGGTGTGACGCCGTGATATCGAGGAAGCACAGCTCGTCCGCGCCCTTCCTCGTTGTAGCGTTTGGCTATCTCGACCGGATCGCCCGCGTCCACGAGACCTACGAAAGTTTACGCCCTTTCACCACTCGTCCGTCTTTGACGTCTAGGCACGGGAATTATACGTTTTGCAAAATGATTCATCGCTCTTCTTTAGCTAAAATTTCGCTTTATTTTTAGCTAAATTTGACTTATCTAATCATTACATAAGATATTTTTGGGTAAAATCGGCAAAAATTTAAGGTAAATTTACGCCGATGCCGCAAACATCGGTGTGCTTTAGGTGGGTGCAGGGAGCTTGCTCCCGCCCGTAAAGAGTGGCTTCGCTACTCTGCGGAGTTAAAATGGAAAATATTAAAGCAAAAAAATGCTTCGGACAAAATTTTACACGACGAAGCGACGCTAAACAAAAATCATCCAAGCGATTCCCAAAGATACGCGAAATATCGTTGAGATTGGGCCTGGCTTAGGTGATTTGACATTTAGAATTTTGCGGATTTGCGGCGTAACTAGCTATGAGATAGATACCGAGCTTTTTGCGTTGCTACAGAAAAAATTCGCAAACGAAATTCAAAACGGACGATTGAAACTTTTTGCAAAGATGCGCTGGATCAGTGGAGTGAAGGCGGCCTAAACGATGAGCCGTATTTTTTTAGCGGCAAACCTGCCCTACTACGTCGCTACGAAGATGATCCTAAATGCGATCGAAGACGAAAAAAATGTCGCGGTCTGGTCGTGATGATACAAAAGGAAGTCGCGCTCAATTTGGCGCGAAAAAGCGGCGATAGAGATTTTTAGCTCTTTGGCGATTTTGGCTTCGCTTCAAGGCGGCTGCGAGCTGCTTTTTGACGTGGATGCGAGCTGCTTTAATCCGCCGCCGAAGGTGACTTCCTCGGTTATAAAACTGCAAAAAGTAGAGTTTAATAGACGAAACGGGCGTATTTAAGAGTAAATTTGAATACGAAAAAAATTTAAAACTTACCTCAAAAATCGCCTTTAGCGCACCCAGAAAAAAACGCTGATGAAAAATTTGAGTTCAAGCTATAACAAGCCTGAAATCGAGCGATTTTTAGCATGCTAAATTTGAGCGCAAACATACGTCCACACGAGCTAAATGTCGATCTTTATCTAGAAGTATTTAAAAATTTAAAGGAAGATAATGAACGACAAAAAAACGAAGAAAAAAAGCGGTAGTTTCTCAGGGCAAGAGCAATAAAAAAGCGCAGATTTCGCCCAAGAAATAAAAAAATAAACAAGAAAAATTTAGATCAAAACGCGCAAAACGGCGAACAAAAAAAGCTAGTCAAAGCGTGATAGATAATTTCTTTTTAGAGCCTTTTGACGGTAGCGAACAGCACGCGCAAAAACGGCGAACAAGCTAACGCTAACAAACAAAATGGCAAAAAGAAATCGCAGTAAAAAAACAACAAACAAAAACTCTCAAAAATAGTGCGCAAAGCGAAAATAAAAACGCTAACAAACAAACCGCAAACGCCGAAAATCAAACGGGCGAAGCTAAGCCGAAAAAACAGCGAAAGCCGAAGAAAAAAATTTACCCGCCAAGCTAAATGGTAACGAGCAGTGGCAGCAAGATATCGCCGCGTCTATGGAGGCAAATAAGGCCGTCCACGAACTGCGCCTGGAGCCGATGAAATACCTAAACTCGACCGATCATAGGATCCGCATCACGCCTCTTGGCGGACTAGGCGAGATCGGCGGAAATATGACCGTATTTGAGACTGACACGAGCGCGATCATCGTCGATATCGGCATGAGTTTTCCTAGCGAGAGTATGCACGGCGTGGATATCCTGATCCCAGACTTTGACTATGTGCGCAAGATAAAAGACAAGATAAAAGGCGTCGTCATCACGCACGCCCATGAGGATCACATCGGCGCGGTGCCCTACTTTTACAAAGAGTTTAAATTTCCGATTTACGCTACGCCGTTGCCGCTGGGTATGATAAATAACAAATTTGAAGAGCACGGGCTAAAACAGGAGCGTTCGCTTTTCCGCTCGGTTGAGAAGCGTAAAGCCGTATTTGATCGGAGATTTTGAGGTCGAGTGGATACATATCACGCACTCTATCATCGATGCCAGCGCGCTTGCCATCACGACAAAGGCGGGCACTATCATCCACACGGGCGACTTTAAGATCGACCACACGCCGATTGATGGCTACCCAACAGACCTTGGCAGACTCGCATACTACGGCGAACGCGGCGTACTGTGCCTGATGAGCGATAGCACGAACAGCTACCGCGAGGGCTTTACAAAAAGCGAAAGCAGCGTAGGCAGAACCTTTGACGCGATATTTTCCAAAGCCAAAGGTCGTGTGATAATGAGCACGTTTAGCTCCAACATCCACCGCGTCTATCAGGCGATCGACTGGGGGCTAAAAATACAACCGCAAGGTATGCGTCATCGGCCGCAGCATGGAGCGTAACCTCTACACGGCGATGGAACTTGGCTACATCAAGCTCGATAAGAAAGAAATTTTCATCGACGCTAACGAAGTCGGCAAATTAAAGATAACGAGGTGCTGATCGTCACCACCGGCTCTCAGGGCGAGACGATGAGCGCGCTGTACCGCATGGCTACAGACGAGCACAAATACATCAAAAATAAAGCCGACCGATCAGATCATCATCAGCTCAAAAAGCGATCCCTGGCAACGAAAGCAGCGTCTCGACGGTGCTCAAATTTCTCATCAAATCAGGCGCTAGCGTCGCGTATCAGGACTTTAGCGAGATACACGTGAGCGGTCACGCCGCGCAAGAGGAGCAAAAACCGATGCTGCGCCTGATAAAGCCTAAATTTTTTTCCTTCCCGTTCACGGCGAATACAACCACATCGCAAAGCATAAAGAAACTGCCGTGGCATGTGGCGTGGATGAGCGAAACATCTATCTGATGAGCGACGGCGATCAGATAGAAATTTTGCCAAAAAAATACATGAAGCGCGCCAAGACGGTAAAAACTGGCAAGGTCTTTATCGACAACCAAATCAACAAGCAAATTTCAGACGACGTCGTGATCGATAGGCAGAATTTGGCCGAAGCGGGCGTCGTGATGATCATCGCGCAAATCTCTCGCCACGGCGCCAAGCTCATCAATAAGCCTCGCGTCATCAGCTACGGACTCGTGGGCGATAAGCAAGACGGCGAGTTTAGAAAAGAGATGGAGGGCGTGCTGGAGCAGTATCTAAGTAACGTCAAAGAGGAGCTTTTAAAAGACGGCAGGATGCTCGAGGGGCAGGTGCGCCAGGTTATCCGCAAGCATATATTTAGAAAAAGTCAAAAAAATATCCGACCATCGTGCCGATCATATACCTGATGTAAGGGCGTAAAAATGAGCGAGATGATAAAAAAATAGCCGCTAACGTGCTAAAGACCGAAGCTAACGAGCTAACAAGGAACGCCGAGATTTTAGACGGCGAGGTGAAAAAAGCGGTCGAGATTTTATACCAAACTAAAAGGCAAAGTCGTGGTCACGGGCGTGGGCAAGAGCGGACACGTCGGCGCAAAGATCGCCGCGACGCTTGCTAGCACGGGCACGCCTAGCTTTTTCATGCATCCGACTGAGGCGATGCACGGCGATCTGGGCATGATCGGCAAGGATGATACGCTACTAGCCATCAGCTTTAGCGGCGAGAGCGAGGAGCTAACCAAAATCCTGCCTCACGTGCAGCGTTTTCGGCGTACCGATAGTTGCGATGGCGAGGGATAAATTGAGTACGCTGGGTAAATTGAGCGACGCGTTTGTAAAGCTTGATGTTGGCAAGGAGGCCTGCCCGCTGGATGCCGCGCCGACTAGCTCGACGACGCTAACGTTAGCCTTAGGCGATGCGTTAGCCGTTTGCTTGATGGAAAAGCGAGGATTTAAAAAAAGAGGATTTTTGCAAATTTTTCATCCAGGTGGAAGTCTTGGCAAGAGATTATTTTTAAAAAGTAAAAGACGTGATGAAAAGCGAAAAATTTGCCGATAGTCCGCTGGAATGCGAGCCTAAAGCAGGCGATTGACACGATGACGCATGGCAAACTCGGCACCGTCCTCATCGTCGATAAAGACGGCGTTTTTGGATGCGATTTTTAAGCGACGGAGACCTTAGGCGCGCGCTGATGAGAGAGGATTTTGATCTAAACGACGCTGCGATCAAATACGCGACGCTAAAGCCAAAAGAACTAAACGATAAAGAGATGTTGGCGATAGACGCGTTAGCGCTCATCGAGCGGTACAAAATCCAGCTCCTAGCCGTCGTAGAAAACGGCGTTCCGGTCGGTGTTTTACACATACACGACCTTGCAAATTTAGGGACTATAAAATGCAAAAAAAGTAGACTAAATAAAGTTATATCGCATAACACGAGTTATTCGCGTAGAGAGGCTGACGAGCTAATAAAGCAGGGGCAAAGTTAGCGTAAACGGCCGCGTCGTTAGCGAGCTAGCTACTAGCGTTAGCGATGAGGATAAAGTAAAGATAAACGGTCGCATAGTAAGGCTAAAAAAAGAATTTACGATGATCGTTTATCACAAACAAAAAGGCGAGCTGGTTAGTAAAAAAGACGACCGCGGACGGAAAACGATCTATGATAGTTTGGATCGTCAGTTTGCTAAATTGTTAGCATCGGGCGGCTTGACTACGCTAGTGAGGGACTACTTTTGCTAACTGATGCTCCGGCGATCGCTACCGCACTGATGAATAGCGACGTCGAGCGCGAATACTACCTCAAAGTAAAGGGCGAGATAACGCCTGAGGTTATAACGGCGATGAACGAGGGCTTTTTTTGCTGCGGACGCTACCAAGGGCGCGCATGCTAAAACTGCGATAAAAATCAATGGGAATTTAAGCCCTTTTTTTGGACTATAAAATTTTTGGCTCGAGCGGCGGCTTTTACGAAGCTAAAAGTCGTGATAAACGAAGGGACAAAACCGCGAACTACGCCGATTCTTCGGATATTTCGACCTTGAGGTAATGGATCTAAAAACGCGTTAGTTTCGGACGAGTTGATCTTGGTATGCTAAAACCCGGCAAATGGCGTTATTTTTGAAAAGCGGCGAATACGAAGCGCTGAGGGATTTTCTAAAGGTAAATAACGTTAGGGTACTAACCTTTTGTAAAACGTTATCCGTCAGTTACGTAAAATTCATAGTTAAAAAAATTAACGTTAGCTAATAGTTCATCAAACTTTTCAAACCGGCGGAAAAAAATTGATCAAATTTTTGAAATACGTACACGTTTAACCGATAAAAATGAAAATTTCAACATTTACCGTTAATAAGTCATCTTCCGCAGTAGTAAATTTACTAACGTTTAAGCACCTGTTTGGACGTCAAATTTGGCAAACTATGAGGGAGACTTATTAAGTTTGTTTTACTAAAATTTGAGTTGTAAAAGGTTAATTGACTCCTTTTCAAATTCTTAAAATATAGGCAAATTTAAAAATTAAATCCGTCAAATTTTAACTATTTTACTTTTGTAGAGATAATTTAGGGATAATAAAAACAAACAGGCTTTAAAAAGCTAAATTTTTATTCTCCGAAAGTAAGATAAAAAAATGAGCGGATTTATCAGTGTTTCTCCGCGTGCGGCGTAGAGCATGTACGTCCTCGAAATAGTTATCATTGATGCCGTAAACGTGATATCTCGTACGCGCCGATGCCGTATCCCATCGGAGTGATGTCCACGCGCGAGTACCAGGCGTCTTTAGCTAGGATATAGCGGCTCGTGTCTTGCGAATAGACCCACAGCACGACGTCGTCTTTATTTTTTTGCCGCATGAGCCACGTAAACGAGTTTGAGATGTCGTAGAAAAAAAGTACGTATCGCCGTTTGGCATCACCGCCTGAGCTGTGTTATTTAGGGTCGCTGATGAGCACCTTGCTCTCAAAACAGAGGTATTTGTTTAGCTCGATTTCTAGCGGCTTTTTTTCTATGTTGCCGTGGCGAACCACGATCTTGCCCTCGCTAGTATCCACAGAAAACGCGAGTAGCGCCACCACGCCGATAAGTAGCACGGCGGCGAAAATTTGCTTTATCATAATAAAACTCCTCGTAAAAGGTAGTATTTAGCGACGAAAAAGCTGCAAACAAGAGCATTTACGACGAGCCAAAAAGAGGAAAGTTTGAGCAAATGCTCGTAAGGTTTTTCACGATTAGCTCGACCAAAAAAACGCCGCGATACCGTAGAAAAATGCCCAAAAAAACAGCGAGCTCCAGATGATGTAGCCGACGTAAAAATACTCGCCCTTTAGCATGCAGTACGGGCATTTGTGGTTTGGCTGCTCGTAGACGTAAAGCCCGAAAAAAATAGGTAATCGCATAGTATGCGATAAATAAAAAAACAGCAGGTTGCAAACAAAAGCTCGCCATCGTCTGTTTGAGCAAATTGGCGTCAAAATGACCGCAAAAAAATGGCGTAGTAAAAGACGACCAATTAACTTCGTGTAGCCAAACGGTAGCTTTGGCGCCTGAAACACGACCGAGCAGCAAAAAAGACGGGCACTTTTAAACGGCACGTTGCTAAAAAACAAAATTTCGGCGGCAAATTCGATCAAAACGGCGATAAAAAGTATCGTGAAAATGACGTATTTTCGCTTTAAATACGGAAAATTCGTCGCCTTTAAATCAAGTGAATTTATGATGAGCCACAGCCCAAAGCCAAAGATGAGCAGTAGTTTTAGCAGTAGCAAAATGCCGCCAAATTGATTTGAGCCGATGACGCCGGCAGAGCACATGGCTCCGGGCACCACATCTGCTAGCTCGTTTAGAGATAGCGCGAAAAAATACGAACAAAAAACGATCTTACAAACTACGGCGAAAAAAACAAAAATCGTATTTACGAGGTAGTTGCGTTTTTCGAGGTCGTATTGCAAATTTGACGTCGAGTTAAAGTCCCACAGGCGCATGATACGCACGACGAAATACTGCGAAATGCCCATCAGCACGATGATGATGAGCTCGATCAACAAAAAAACGCGATGACAACGTCCGATAAAAAAATACGCTCACAGCATCTCTCCGTCTTGCATCCTCACGTAGCCGTCCACGAAGTCCAGATTGTCAAATAAAATATCGTGCGTGGCGACTACGACGGTCTTTTTTAGCTCCTTAAATTTTTTCAGCATCTCGATAAAGATGAGCGAGTTTTTGCTTGTCCGAAATTTGCCGTCGGCTCGTCGGCTAGTATGACGCTAGGATCCATCGCTAGAGCCCTTGCTATCGCGCATCGCTGCTTCTCGCCGCCGCTTAGCTTTGAGATGATTTGATCTTTTTTGTGCGCGATGTTGGCGAGATTTAGCGCGCGCTCGATTTGCGAGTTTAGCTCGGCTTTTTTTAGGCTAGTTAGACTTAGCGGCGCTAGTACGTTTTGATAGACGCTAAGGCCCTCGATCAAGTTAAATGACTGAAATATAAACCCGACCTCGCTATGTCTAGAAATCTGAGCTCATGATATCGGGCAGCTTTGAGACGTTGCGACCGTTGATTAGCGCCTCTCCGCTACTTGGGCTTTGCTAAGTGCGCCGAGTATTCCCTAGCAGCGTGCTTTTGCCGCTGCCGCTAACGCCTTTTAGGATGACTAGATCGCCGCTTTTTACCGTCAAATTTATATTTTTTTAGCGCGTGAAATTCGTTGGGTTTATTTTTGATTGTACATTTTACAGAGATTTTTTTACTTCTATCGCGTTCATTTTTACCGCCTCGCTCATGTCGCTGACGGCGATGCGCCACGACGGGATGATGACGAATGCCAAAAACGGAATCACGCTAAAAACAAAGATCAAAAAAATAGCATATTAAAAATCGATGATCGGCGTGAAATCCGTGAAATTGCTACCTCGCTGCCTAAAAAAATATCGCGTAAAAAAACGGCGCACCGAATAAAAAAACACGTAGATATACGCTCCAGCGACGCCCAGCAAATAGGCGCTAAAAAGAAACGACGATGTTTTTGGATAAATGTAAGCGCGATGATGTTTCTAACGCTAAAAACCGATACTGCGCAATATCGCGATCTCCTTTTTCTTCTCGCCGTAAGCGAGCGAAATTTGATTTTTTTCAGCAGGATGAAAAAAACGAAACCATCGCCACTACGTAAAGCACCATGAAAAATGCCGCCTTTGTAGTAGTAAAGGTGCCTTATTTTAGCCACGCCGTCCTCGATGCTCGTAACCTCGGTGTTTGGATATACGTTTTTGGATCTTTAGGGCCACTTCGCTGATCTCGTTGACGTTTGGCACCTCGACGTAGAGCCTTGTGTATTCGCCCTCTTTTTAGACTTAGTACCTCGCGCGCGGTGGCGGGATTCATGTATATAACGTCGTTCGAGACGATGCCTGTTTCATGCGGCGCGGTTTTGTTGATCTTCATCGGGATCATTTTTTTTCTTCGGTTAAAAAGTTAAAAACATCCTCGTAATAAAAGCTCAGCCATCTCTTTTTTTCACGCCTTCGCCCACGATCATCTCGTTTTCGTCCAAATTTTTCATCGCCTACGATGTGAAACCAGACTCTTTTTTTGTGCGAAATAATACTCCCCTCGACCGCTCCCTCTACGCTAGCAACGCCGGGGATCTTTGAGACGTCATAGATGTAGCCGTCGTGTATCAGGTCGCGTTTGCCCGCGCGTAGAGCTTCGACGACGACTTCGGGTTTTGAGCGGGTCAAATTTGTAAGGTCGCTTTGGATAGAGCTTGAGACGAAAAGAACCGCGCTTAAGATAAACACGATAAAAGCGAATATAAAAAAGCTAAAAGCGTGATCGGCGCGGTCTTTATAAAGCAGCGTAACGGCGTAATCGATAAAATTTTTACTCGGCATAGACAAACTTCCCATACTCTTTTTGAAATAAAATTCGTCGAAAATTTGCGCGTCTTTGACGGATTTTTTTGGATCAAACTTTAGCTGAGCCTCCTTGCCCGCTCTATCAAAGCCTAGATAATGCGCTCCGATACAAACGTAAAGGATCGCAAAAAGCCCGCTAAAAACGCAGATGAGTCTCACATTAGCCTCTCTACTAAAAGAGTAGTTATCTCGTCAAATTTGACGATCTGCTTGCCGCCGTGATCTTTGGCGAAGGTCTTAGCGTCCTCTTCGTTAGCAAATGGTATGAGCTCGTTGCCCATAGGTCCGAGTACGTTTGAGCCGGTTACGTAGTAGGCGGTTCTGGCGTCGATTTTATTTAGCTTGTAGTAGTCGCTAACGGTAAATTTGATCATCTTTTTGCCTTTTTTTCGAAATAATACTTCATCATATCCTTGACGCCGTCAAAGTAAAAGCTCCTCTTTGTTTGTTTTTCATCATCGTCGCCCACTGTGGGTTTTTGCCGATTAGCATACCGCAAACAGGGCAGCGAGCGCCTTTTGGTACGACGATTCTCTCGGCTTTTTGCGTTTTTGCTTAGATTTTGAGGCTTGATCACCCGCGCCTAAATTTGCCGGAGCGTCCCATAGGTATAGAGCTGCTGCTTGTAGGTGTTTGTCGTATTCAGGTGCTTTTGCTAGCGCCCTTTGCGTCGCATGTTTTTTTGAGATGAGCTTTTTAGCTCTGAGATGGCTTTGAAGCTTTTTGGATCGACTTTCTCGCAGTTTGTTTCGTGAAAATTCTTTACCGTGCGCGTAAACGCCGCCCTCGCGTTTAGCTTTTTATCATCTTGTTATCACCCTCGAAGTCCTGTCCAGCGATCTCGTATGCTTTAGCGAAATTCATTATCTCGCCGCCGTTTTCGGCCTGGAACTCTTTTCGCGTCGGCCTCGGTTGAGAAGGCGTATTTGCTATTTCTAGTCATCGTGCCACCGATCTTGCTACCGACGACGTAAAAAGGCTTTATTTGCATCGATCAACTTTAGATTTTTTTCGTATCTACGACCTGTGCGTCGCTTGGGATTTTTGCCCTCCGTTAGTTCGTATAGGCAGTGTAGCGATGCTACTTGCTTGCCGTTATAAACGTGGTTTGTTTTGTAAAATTTAACCAAATTCATCCCGCAAACGGCGCAGTACTCTTTATCCTCGCCGCTTCCTACGAGCGTAGCTTTGTTTGGATCCACGCTTTGAAACATCGGCTTCATCTTTGCCTGCTTGCTCGTTTGCTTCGGCGCCAAACATTAGCGCCGCCAGTAGCGCCGAACCCAAAAATAGAACGTAAAATCATACTATCTCCCTTTAGTTTGTTAATTTATTTTTTAATATTTTTTATATCTTCTTGCGATAACTCACCGTTTTCATATAGCTTTTTTAGCATGTCATCATCAAAATTTATCTCATAGTAGCCTTTGACAAACTCGCTAATTGTCAAAAGCTATCAAAAGGTATATGCAAGCAGCCAGCGTCCGCCGTTGTTGCCGCCGACCAAACTCTGATGCTCCGCTCCATCATACCAGATAAAAAAATGTCGTCTGATCCCTCTCCTTGCTCGAAAAAAGCGAGCTCAAATTTGAGGTTCCACGCCCTCGTAATTTTATCTATCACGCTTTGATCCCAGATGCTTGCGCTAAACTGATTTAGCTCATTTTCATGATCAAATCCCCTAATCAGCACCGCATCTTGCGTAAATATCACATCTAGTAGATCACCTTGTCCGTTATCTACTTTGTATCTGAGGCTATTTTCGTTTTTTTGTCTTGGAGATGAGCCTTAGATACCCTCGCCAGGCTTCAGCAAGGCGCTATCAAGCAGATATAGCGCTTCAAGGCTTGCCTCTTTGTTGCCCCAGTTCATTAAGGATATCAATGTTTCCCCGTACTTTTCTAAATTCTCGCAAGCCTCTTTTTAGGCCATTGTTACAGCTTTTGGTGAAAATTTCACGTGCTTTTTTTCCGCGTCCTCTTTTACTCCTTTACCCTCGGCGTACATTATGGCTAGGTTGTTGCAGCCTTTGTTGTAGTTTAGGTTGCAAGATTTTTTTCGTAAAATCTTTTAGCTTTTAGCATAGTCTTGCTCCGTGCCTTGACCGAATGCATATAAAAAGCCGAGGTTGTCGCAGCCGATACCCACGCCGCCCGCGCAGGCCTTTTTCGTAAAAATGTTTTTGCTTTTAGCGTAATCTTTTTCTACGCCCATGCCCTCAAGGTGCAGGTAGCCTAGGTTATTGCATCCCATCATATCGCCGTAGTTGCAGGCTTTGGTATAGAGCGAGATGGCTTTTTTGATATCGGTTTTGACGCCTGCGCCGTTTGCATAAAGAAGTCCCTAGTGCGGTGCAACCCTCGTCATCTTGGCAGGCTTTTTCGTAGTATGCGGCGGCTTTAGCAAAGTCCTGAGTCGCGCCGTTGCCGCTTTCGTAGATGTAGCCTAGGTTGTTGCAAGCAAGCGCAAATTTGGCGTTGCAAGCCTTTTGGTATAAATTTATCGCCTTTTCGTAATTTTTCTCCACACCGCCCGTGCCTTCAAAAATACACCACTGCAAGGTTGTAGCAGCCCGAAGCCTTGTTTTCCTCGTGGCAGGCTTTTTCGTAGATTTCTATCAGCTTTTTATGGTCGCCGCTTTGCTGGGCTTGCATGCCCTCTTGGATAAAGCCCGCGTTTGCGCTAGCGCATAAGACTGCCGCCAGTAGTAGTTTTTTATACATTTTTTCTCCTTTTAAATCGTTTTTACGTCGCACCCTCTAAAGGCTAGCGCGGTTATCAAAAGCATGCAGCCAAGCGCGATATAGACGCTAATGTGCACCGGCGGCAAATCTCCGCTAGCATAAGAGTGCATGCCCGTTAGGTAGAAAATTTACGCCAAAAATAAGTCATCGCGATCGAGGCGTAAGAAAAACACCGATGCGATCAAAAATACGTAGAGCGAATTTAGCTTCGGTATAAAGCGCAGATGTAGCGCGATCGCGTAAACTAGGATCGAGACGTACGACCACGTCTCCTTGCTATCCCAGCCCCAGTAGCGCCCCCAACTCGTTCGCCCAGATCCCGCCGAAGAAAGTCTTCAAGCGTTAGCAAGCAAAGACCGATGATGAGGCTTGCTTCATTTATCGCCGCGATATATCTGATCTGCTCGTTTAGTCTCGCCTCGTTGTATTTATTTTTAAACGCCATGAGTCCTAGCGCGATAAGACCCAGCACGCAACCAAGGCCCAAAAATCCATAGCTAGCAGTGATAACCGAGACGTGGATACTGAGCCAATATGACTTTAGTACCGGGACCAACTTTGTTATCTGCGGATTTACGAAGCTCATGTGAGCCACCAGCATCACGATGCCAGCTAGCAGCGCAGCCGCCGCAAGCGCAAGCAGCGAACGCCTAAAAAAATATCATCCCAGCTAGCGCTCCGGACCAGCCGATGTAGATCATTGATTCGTACGAGTCGCTCCAAGGCGCGTGCCCTGAGACGTACCAGCGTAGCGCCAAAGCCGCCGTATGCACTGCAAATCCAAGCGCAAACGCCGCTAAAATAGCTCGCTCAAGCGGTAAAATCCGTTTTGATAAAAACACCGAAGCAAGCCCTAGTAAAAAGCGCGGCAAAGCCCAAAAATCCAGTAGAAATAAACGAGCTTTTTAAATACCGAAGCACGGTTATAAAAATACCTCGGCATCGACTCTGCTAATGCTAGGTAAAATTTCCGCCGAAGCCGTGCGCTGATAGTTTCTTAGCGCGGCTAGCGCGGAGTCGGCCTTGCTCCAGTTATTATCCGCGATACCTTCTTGCAGGCCAGTTATATAGTCGTTTAGCATGCTTTTTGCGTTGGTATCGACTCGCTCGTCGCTAAATGCGTCGTTTGGCGAGAGCCACGCATGTTGCGGGTCGTTTGCTACCGGGATAATTTAAAAAAACGTGCCCTTAAACGTTAGATACGCGATGTTTAGCCGCTCGTCAAATTTGATGAGGTCGTTATCGAGCGTACCTCGTTTTGGAGAGCGGTTTTTTTCGTTCGCGGCTTCGACCTGCGCGGCTAGTTTATACTCGCCGTTTGCGTCAAACGCATCTCTAAAAGCTTGCGTAATCTCCGCTCACATTTAACATCTTTTTTATCTCGCCGTTTTTTATCTTGACGATTTTGATCTCTTGCCACAGCGCGGGGTTTAGATTCATCCCAAGCACGATTTGTTCGGCGCTTAGACCGTAAATCGAGTCCGTACCCGAGATTTTATTTACGATTTCGCCCGCTTCGGTGCTGAGCGGCTTTATCCCTGCCCGCGTAGTCTTGCACGAGAAGCTTTTGCAATCCGCTGTTAGCGTGAGCGGCGGTGTTTGCGGCGAAGGTTTTTAAAATCTCACCCTCGTTTTGCTCGGCCGCGTTTGCGTTAAAATTTAAAAAACCAAGCGCAATAAATGCTGCGACGAGAGAAAAGCGGCTGTTTTTGATAAAAATTTATGAGCTTTAAAAATCGGCTATTTTTAGTAAAAAAGTTGCCTATGACGCCGACGCAAAGCAAGAAATATCCGATGTAGGTCGGGATTTTGCCCGGATCGCGGTTGACCTCTAGTACCGTGCCTTGCTCGTCCGCGTCGTAGGAGGACTGAAATAGCTTAAAGCCTTGCAAATTTAGCGGATGATTCATGTAAATTTTATACTTTGCCAAAAATCTCGCCCTGCGTCCGAAAGCGCCTCTACGTCGCTAGAGTATGAGGACGGGCTTTGAGAGCCCGGTAGCGTTCAAGCTCACTAATAAGCTTTTATCGAAAAACGGCAAGCTAACTAGCTTTGAGCCCCAGGTTAGCATTATCTCCTCGCCGTCGTACTTAGCATACTAGGCTCGCCCAGCCAGCCTACGCCGCCGTGGATTTTGGCCGTTTGTTCGCGCTGCCCTCAAAGCCCGCTTTTACTACGAGAGTGCCTCGCTCGCCTTTTGGGCGCGGCTTTATAGGAGTCAAATTTGACGGTGAAGTTTTTTTGAGTTTATGGTTTGCGTAAAGCTAAAATTATTATCACCGATTTGGGTTAATGTAGCGGATACTCGAAAAAAATGCGTCTTTGGTTCGGATCTGCAGATACGGTTTTGACGCTCACCATCTCGTTTCCGCTCTCGCCCGCTCTTACGTGCAGTACGCCCTCAGCGCCCAGATAACGCGTCAGCGCCGCACCGATAAAGATAACGATAAATGCAGCGTGAAGCACGAAGGAGCCGAAGCGGCGCCACATTTTTGTTTTTATGATTATGCCGAGCAAGCAAAGCGCAAGCGCGCTCATGACGCACTCATACCAGCGCGCCTCGTAGACTAGTAATTTTAGCCGTTTGAGTGTCGTAGATGCTCTCTAAAAAGGTCGCGACGCCAGCGCCTGCGGCTAGGGATAAAGAGGAGGCAGAGCGCAAATTTGTAAGAAGTTAAAAATCTAAAAATTTACGCCCAAAAATCGCCTCTCCGAGTTTTTTTACATTATTATATCGTAAGTTTGCCCTGCGTATAGTATAAACATTCTAAGAAGTAATACTCCGACCACGCTAGCAAGCGCGCTAACGTAGAACGCAAACGCAGTGTGAGCGATCTTTTTGCCCAGTGCGAAATTTAAAACTAGCGGTACGCAAAAGCCTACGCCCACGACGCCGAGCCAAAAATAGCTGAGCGTAAACGCCTTCGCTAAAGGCGACGCTCGCGGCTTTTTGTACGTCGCCGCCCGTTATTAGCGAGACGAAAATCATACCGATTAGTAAAATTTTCCATTGCCAAAAACCGGCCACTCGACCGCGTGTGAGATTTCTAAGATCGCCGCCGTGCGGGTCCGCTTTAAAGAAAAGCGCGGCTATGAGGCTTGAGCCTGCGATGCCTGCCGATAAGCCAGACGCCACGAAAAGCGCAGGTAAAACGGCGGTATTAAGGATAGGAAATCTAACTAAAACCGAGATCAAAAACCGGTATAGGCGCAGATCGCGACCGCAAAAACAAGCGTAAGCGCAAGAAGCAGCGGACGAAGCGCGTTTGTAATTTTTCATCACAAGCTCGAAAAAGCCCTTTTTAAAAAGCTAAGATTGCGCGTCAAAAACTCTCTTAGGCAATCTTCAAACGCATAAAGGCAAGCCACAAAGCTAAGCGGAATATAGACGCAAAGCGCCGCAACGCCCACGGACATAACCGAGGTGAAGTTGTAATTAATCGTACTTTTTCCAGAAAAGTAGCGGCCGCTCTAAGTCGGCTACTAGGGCAGACCATACCGAGTAAAAATCGTGACGAAAGATAGTAGCGACGCAGCCTTTAAATAGCGGCGTGCTTTCGGTCTGTTTTTTGTAAAATTTGACGAGGATCGCGACGATCAAAGCGCCGCCGCTCATGCCCGCTAGCAAAAAGATAAACCGCTATCGGCCAGCCCCACTCAACGCCGTGCGAGAAGGTCGCAGTAAAATGTATAGCTCCATTCATATCACACCCCCAATTTAACCGCAGGAATATAGCGCAGGCTCGGCTTCGTGCCGCACTCAGGATGCATACGCAGGCTGTCTTTTACGCGAAGTAGCTGGCTGATGTGCGAGTTTTCGTCGTTTAGATCGCCAAATACGATCGCTTCGTATCTGCACGCCTCGATGCAGGCCGGTTCGTGACCGTCTTTTAAATTCGTATCCAAGCAGAAGTTGCAACTCTCTGCGGCTCTTGTTTCATGGTTTATGAAGCGCACGTCGTAAGGACAGGCTACGATGCAGTATTTACAGGCGATACAGTCGTCGGTGTTCATGGTCGTGATGCCGGTTTTTTTCGTCCTTGTGACAGGCTTTCGTCGGGCAAACGGTCACGCACGGCGCGTCCTCGCACTGCTGGCAAGAGACTCTAACATAGCGCTTTTCTTTCAAATTTAGCGGATCGGTTTTATCCTGGATAAAAAGCCTCATCTGGCCTTTTTGGGACCAAATTTACCTTTTTACAGGCGACCTCGCAGTCGGTGCAGCCGACGCATTTGTTCTGATCAAAGATCATGCCGTAGTGCGGCTTTTTGCCGTTTTTCCGTTTGGGCGTCTCAAATGTATACTCTTGCCCAGTACGCTAGTCGCTCCTGCAACCGCCGCGCCCGAAGCAAGGGAATTTAAAAAAACGTCCTTCTTGTATTTTGCTCTTTCATATTCTTCTCCATCCGTATGGATTAAATATCCCAATGTATCTACCAACGCTACTTCCGTGGCTATGCGCGCCATGGAAATTTTCGCGGCTGAGTTTCGCTTAGTTTTTTTGGCTGCGCCGGCTAGCTCGCCAGGTTTTAGCGCCTTTACTAGCTCGACTTCAAAAAAATCAGCGTCGAGCCGCCCGGTATCTCGTCTGCGCCCTCGTCTCCGTAAGCTAGGGTGAGACGGGATGACGAATTTGATATTTTGAGTTGCCGTTCATCATCATGAGGCCTTCTTGTAGGCCGTCTATTAAATGTACCATAGAAAGGATCGCAGGCTCGTTTCTAGAGTACGTTTCGTCAAAAAAACTTTGCCGTTTATGAGGTAAGCTTTTATAGTTTAGCGCGACTACGCTCTCAGGTCTTGGCTTATCGCCGTCGCCGACAGCTATGACTTCGTACTGAAGCCCTGATTTAGTCGTTTTGACCTTTTTGTTTTTGGCGTTTTTCGCCATAAATTCTTCGCCCTCTTTTAAATTTTTTTCAAGCGCTTTTTTTAGCGCGTCTTGGGTTAGCTTATTTAATTTTTCGTCTCTCTGATTGAGTAGGGAGATTATTTCTTCGTCCGTTAGTTTTTGTTCTTTTTTTAAAGGCGTCTGCAAAAGCCGTCTAAAAATGGACTTGCTGTCAAATTTAACGCCTAGGCTTTCTTGTTTTTTTAGTTGTGCGGAGATATATGTTCCGGTTGAGATTCCGATGCTGTATGATTCTTTTTGCTCTTGCGTCATCGCCTCTTTATCTGCCGCGCTAGCGCACAAGACGCAACCGGCCGTTAGGCAAAGAGCTAAAATCGGGTTTTTGCTAAGTTTAAAACGCATACTTTACCTTTATTAGATTTGGACGCCGCGCTTTTGCGGCGTCCGTAATCGCATCATAAATTGTTGTTTATGATTCTTTGGGCTTCTTTGATGTACTCTTTAGAAGCGTCGAGTCTTTGTTTTGTATATTTAAAGCCGTGCATACCCCCATGAGCCATCTTTTTGTAGCAAGTCAACTGTGTCTTGCGCTTTTTTCGATTAGCTCATAAACTCTTGTCTTATCGCTAGGGCTTAGTTTCTTAGTTTCTAAGATAGCGTAAAGTCCCTCGATACCGATTTTTGACTTGAGAGAAGTCGTTTTTAACAGGGGTTTGCCATCCCATTACTTCGTCGTAAACCTGTTTTTTTGGTTCTTGAAGTGTAGGGTAGGTTTTAGCTCAGATAGTACCGGGCTGTGGCAGCCTTTTAGTATCTTGCATATCTTTATCCGCCCAAGATGTTCTAGCGCACGCCCACATTAGGTCAACGAAGTTATGCCCGTTTTTATCTCTTTGGAAGTGCCAATCTTTAGCGTCTCTTGGTCCTTTAGCAGCGTCGCCTGCAACTAGAGATTTTCTAGCAGGATCTACGTCGATCTTCCAGATGTGAGATCTTCTTTGAGTATCGAATCCAGCGTTGTCTTGGAACTGGATAGCGTAGAAGTTCTCGCAGCTCATCATGAATGGCATGTGGCAAGATGCGCAAGTGTTATCTTTGTGCGTATCGGCTCTAGAAGCGATATATGCTTGCTCTTTGTGGCAATCTTGACAATCTTTTCTGATTTTTGGTTTGGTGTAAAGCGCACTTAGGTAGCCTTGCTCTGAGTTATAGTTTACGCCCTTGATAGTCTTATCGCCTACAACCGGACCTGTGTTATCGTGAGGATCGTGGCAAGTGGTGCAGCGCATACCTTTATCGTAGTGAGCGGTAAAGTATGATTGTGAACCCTCAGATCCGCATCCTGGTCCCATTGATTTAAATTTAGAGCTTAGAGATAGGGTCAAGCTTGCCTTGATTTAGAGGATTGGCTCTAGCTAGGTCTGGGCTATAGTTAAATCTTTGGTGACAGCGTTCGCAGTTTGATGTTCTAAAGTTTGTAGCTCCGTCAAGGTGACCGCCGGCTCCGTGACACTCCTCGCAGCTTACGCCTTTAGAGATAGTGTGCTTTTTGAAGCTCTTTTGGCATTACCAAGAGCCGCATAGAACTCCTTCTTGGTTTTAAAGTCAGATTTGAACGGGTGGCAAACTTCGCAGTAAGAGGCGTTTGCTTGGAAGAACATTGACTTTTTGTATTTAGCCGCGTATGAGGCTAGACCTCTGACGTATCCGCCGTTATCGCCGTAGTCGGCTAGAGTTTCTGGGAAATCAGGAACAAAATCTTTGATTTTCTTAACTGTTTCAGGAGTTAAATTTAACGCCCAAGTTCTTTGGAACTGGTTACCGCCGGCTACGACTTGACCGGTGCCATCTCGTAGTAAGCCGCCCTCTACGTGATAGGTTCCGCGTAGAAGCCATGCATCTACGTAGCCGAATTTGGTTCTTAGGTGTCCTACTGTTGCGTAAATAACATCTGGGGTAATGCCTTGAGGCAAGATGGACGCGGTATCTGGGCTAAATACCGGATCAGTTAGGTTGTTGTTAACCTCAGGGTGCTCGCCAGGGAAGCGGATAGTAGTGGCGTGGCGCGATCTGCTCCATACTTCGTACTGTGCAGGGTGGCACTCGCCGCACTTTTCGGATCCTATGAATTTGTTAGGAAACTGCAAAGACGAACCAGCAGGTATCCTATACATCATAGAGCTGTAGCCTTTACCGCCGTCTCTTTTACTAGCTTTTGACATATCAAAGCCGTGACCTTCGGCAAGCCACTCAAGTCCACGGTCGTGAACATCTAGTTTACCGACTGTTTTACCGCCGTATTTTGTGAAAATCGGGTGGTTTTTAAACAGCCACTCATACATCTCTTGCTCTTCCACGATGTAGTCTTGCAAGGATATTACGCCTCTACTTTGAAGCGTGCCTTTTGGGTTTGCTATGACGTCTCGCGCTTGTTGAGACATCTGCATGTTGTGTTCTTCGCAACAGGCTTGCGATGCGAAGACGCTAACGCCCATAAGCAAACCTAATAAGGTTTTACTTTCAAATTCTCATTGCGCCCTCCTTATAATTTCTGGATCTAAAAATCAAAAAAGATTTCATACTGATAATGCTATCGTAAAAAGGGGGCGAAAAAGGGGAAAATTTAATAAATTATGAATTTTTAAATTTAATAGTAAATACTACGCCATTATTTATATTTTGTGCGTAAATTCGGGCGTTATTTTTTTCGGCTATTACCTTACTCATATATAGTCCAAGCCCGCTGCCTGACTTTTTCGTAGTAAAAATGCGGCTTGAAAATTTTATTTATCGCGGCTTTATCTATATTGCCGGCGTTATTTTCGAGCGTTATCGCGCGCTCGCCATTTTGCAAAAAGGGCGGTTATTGAAAATTTGCCATCTGTTTGCTTGCGCCCGCTCTTGCGGCAGGTTTAAAAAATGCTTCTTTGGCGTTATTTATAATGTTAATTAAAATTTGAATAAGCTCGTTTATGTTGCCGTAAAGCGTAAAATTTTTCTTTTTATCTCGACTTTTACATCTATGACGTGTTTTTTTGAGTGTCGCGTTTAGAAATTTTACAAGCCTGCTCTATGGCCTGCTTTGCGTCAAATCGCTCTTTGGCATATTTGGATTAAAGAAATTTTTAAAGTCCTCGATGGTGTCAGACATAAATTTGACCTGCTCGTTTGCCTCCTCGATGGCCTCTTTTAGCCTCTGCTCGCTTAGTTTGCCTCGCTCGGAGTAAAGTTCCAAATTTACCAAAGTCGAGCTGATCTGGGCTAGAGGCTGGCGCCACTGATGCGAGATGTTGCCGATCATTTCGCCCATCGAGGCCAGGCGGCTTTGATTTATCATCAAAAAGCTCGTTTTGCAACTTGGTTTTTTTCGTTGCCTTTTGTGGATTTTATAAACGAAAAAAATAAAAAACGCCGCAAATATCGCCGTGATCGCCACGCCGCTAACGATAAACTCCTGTTTATGATAAAGTAGAATGCTTTTTTTACCGGGATTTTTAAAGCTCACCATCGCTATCGTGTCGCCGACCTTGCCCTCGAAATTATTTAAATTTCCGTATTGTTCGAGCATTTTTTTAGGCGCGCTGTTTATGTTGTGGCACTCTACGCAGGACGGGTGGGAGTTTTTGATCGGAAGGCCGACGAAAAAAGTATGAGGCGTTTTGGTCTTTGATTACGTCAGAGTAGACCTCGTATTTGCCCTCCTTAAACCCTTCTAGAAATTTCATTTTCAAATTCCCGTGCCTTCATGCTCTGGATTTAGCGGGTTTGTCGCCGTTAGCCTGTAGTCGTAGTTTATGTTTTTGGCGAGCTGGATTTTTGTAAATTTGACGAGCTATATAGGATGAGGACATAAGTCTGGGGTCAAAAAGGTCTTTGTCTATGACGCCGTGATCTTTTAACTCATCTATGAGCGGGCGCTGGACGGTAGAGATGTAATCGCGTATGCCGTTCATCGCATCTAGCACGTAAACAGCCTCCTGTTTGGCGTCTTTTAACGCAAGATCGCGGTAAAAGTTAAAAACCAAAACGGTAATGGCGCCATATAAAACGACGAGCAGCAGGACGATAAATTTAATTTGGACTTCACATAGATATCCTACACCGTATAAATTTCTGATCGTGTCCTTGCCGATCTTGCGGCGCAGCTCTTTTACGATGGTTTTTGATGGCCTCTTTGGTCGGTTGTTCAAATTCCCACATGTAGTCAAACAGCTGCTCGTAAGTGATAGTTTGGTTTTTGTTGTTTAAAAAATACTCCAAAAGCTTGCTTTCGCTTTTGGAGAGGCGACAGGCCTCTTCCTTTATATATATGATTTTTACTAAAGTCGTATTTGAGCTCGCTATTAATACTAAACATCGGAGTATGGTCGATGAGCTCCATCGCGACATCTTCTAGCGCCTTTATAAACGTATCTTTGTCGTAAGGGCTTTGATAGATATCTCGTGATCTTTAGCTCCACCGCGCGCCACAAAGTACTCTTGCTCGGTGTGGCTCGAGATGATTACGATAGGGATTTTGTGATTTGCACAGCGGATCTTTTTAGCCACCTCTAGACCGTCCATGTGCGGGACGCTGACGTCTCAGGACGAGGGCGTCGATGAGACCGCTCATAGCCTCGTCTAGTGCCTCGATGCCGTCGCTTACGCCTTTTTACTTCAGCAAAAAAACAGCTCGAGTGAGTCGATCATATTTTTTTAATATATATGGTTCATCCTCCAAACAAAGGACTTTTTTTGTTGGATAAAAACGTCTA
>BNJT01001766.1_pt1 | contig 98110 bp, 139 predicted proteins | sample 8540491 | NCBI WGS metagenome assembly BNJT01 (sample SAMD00202455, study PRJDB9452) | human saliva metagenome | host: Homo sapiens | reverse complement strand
TATATTCGTCAAGAGAAAAATTTTGATATGGCTCATATTTTTGTAGGATTACAATACATATGTTACATCACAACTAAATAAAGAAAGCGGAAGAGCCAGCCTTGTGTTAAAGTTAGTTCACCACAAACAACACCCAACTCAAGGGAGGTCTTCCGCTATGGCTACTATAACACAAGATTTACTCTTCAGGCTATCTCTTATTCGCTACGCTGAAAAGTATGGCATAACTAAGGCTGCCGTTAAGTATCATGTCAATCGACAGTATATTTATCGATGGAAAAAACGTTTTGATGGCTCACCGGATTCTTTGCGCTATCTCTCTAGAAGACCACACAGACACCCTAATCAGCATAACTCTGATGAACTTAAACTTATCTCTGATATGCGGCGCAGAAACCCTCACGCAGGTCTTGTTATTTTTGGGTGAAACTTATGCAAAGGGGTTACAAGCGTTCTATTTCAGGGCTCTACCGTGTTCTTAAAAAACAGGGCATTATGGCTGTAAAACCTCCCAATCCCAAGTATATCCCAAAGCCCTATGAACAAATGCATTACCCAGGGCAGCGAGTTCAGATTGATGTAAAATATGTCCCTTCTGCCTGCTTAAAAAAACAGCAAGGTCATTGGCAAACAATTTTTCCAGTATACCGCCATTGATGAATATTCTCGCTGGCGCTATGTAGAAGCCTTTGAAGAACATAACACCTATTCCTCTGCTGTATTTCTAGATCATCTTTTAAATGCATTTCCAATGACCATTGAATGTGTACAAACGGATAACGGGACAGAGTTTACCAATCGCTTCACTTCTCACAGAAATAAACCTACTTTGTTTGAAGCACGGCTAATGCAATATGGCATTCACCACAAGCTGATTCGACCGTTTACTCCACGACATAATGGTAAAGTTGAGCGTAGTCATCGAAAAGACAACGAAAGATTCTATGCCACGCATAGTTTCTATTCCTTTGATGATTTTTCAAAGCAATTACAGGTATACAACAGAAGGGACTATAACCAGTTTCCCATGAGACCTTTAGGATGGAAATCTCCAAGTACCATCCTAAAGGAATTTATTAGATGGGGTGTAACAAATGTTTGACAAACCTACAAAAATTTTGATATGGCTCATATTTTTAATTGGCAGAATCATTTAAGACATCATACTGCTCTCTTGTTTCATAAAGGTCAACTTGCATTCGGTAAGCAGTATTTACCCTTTATGAGGTTTTAGATGCAAAAGGGAACAGTATTTTTCTCTTTTAATACAAAAATTATAAACTAAGCCGAGTTTGACGATATAAATAAAAGTATAGATAGATAAAGAGGTGCTTAAATATGGGAATGAACAGAGTATCAGGAAATACGTATACTTCCTTCAAGCAGGTAGAAAGGCAGATTCATAGCTTTACAGTAGACGGAGAAAGAAAAAAACTGCCGAATTTCGTCTGCTAAAAAAATGATCAATTGGAAATAAGCGGGAAGTACAAAGCATTCATGGAAAAGGCTAATGCGGAAGGCATAAAGGATGAGGGAGAATCCGTGCAGATTAATTCCGCCTATTTTGCTATGCTAAGAGAAGAGAAAACGTCGGGTAATTTTTAAGTTAAAGCTGGAAGATCCGGAAGATTTATTAAAGATTGCAGAAGACGGATACATTCAAGTCAAAAATCAGAAAATCATCCTAAGTGATGAGGATAAGTCTTGGCTTAAAAAGACTGCTAAAAACATCAAAGCTTTTAATGAGCTGGTAGAACGCTATGCGCAGATTTTTGAAAAGATATGGCAAATGCCAAAGAGGAATTAAAAGTCTTCCGATGAGGAGTCAAAAAACTCTACTCAATATTTTAAAAAATCACAATTGCATACGGATCCGGAAAAAGCGGTACATGAAAAAAAGACCTAAAGTATCTGAGAAAAAAAGACCCGAAGATGTTTCATCTGGCCTTGAAAAATGCGTTCAATGCAATTGGTTATTGAAGAAAAGAAGAAGAAAAAGCCCATTGTCGAGGATGAAAAAGACAAGAAAGTTGAGCATATTGATGCTGTAGAATTCGATCATACTAAAGCGGTGCTTCATATCTCCGATGGAAAGCTGAGCGGAATTCACACAGAAAACGAAAAACGAGTGCTGTAAATCGGTTTTTTAGCTCTCCTCGAACGATTATTGAAAATACGACTCATTAAGAAGGAGCGTAAAAAAATCAAAATAATAAAGGAATTCTTTGCAATATAGGTCTGAATGCGGGGTAGTCTGAGCCCGTCGGTACTTGCGAAAAACAAGAGAAACGCAGTTTTTCGCTTAGTATCCGTTACGTGGCGAAGCTAGCGAGAGCGTGCCCCAAGTTCAGACCTATATTGCTTAGAAAATTATTTTGATTTTTTACAGCCCCTTCTTAATCACTTTGGATAATAAGAGAAAAATATACTCTTTATTCTATAAAAGCCTTGACTTGCAATGCTTTTATTATCCTATTCTTGCACCGCTGTTTATTAATCCAGCCACCTTGCCTGCCACTCTCTGGCAAGTTCGTAAGCCTCTTCCTTCCCGGCAAGGCTTTCCTTCCATACCTTCGGAATAGATGCATAGCCATAGTGTGCCGCAGCTAAAGTAGATACTATAATCGGCAAGTTCTTTCCTCCGGAAAGTTCTACCGCTTTTTCTACCGCTTCCTGATAGGATGCCGTATGCAGTAAAGTCCATACTGCAGCATAAAGGCTCTGCTCTGCACTGCCGTCCAAAACAAGCTCTTTTTCCTTCTTGTTCTTCATTTCTTCTACATTCATAAAAGGAAGAAGACGGGCATACTCGGCAGCTACGCGGTCATAGTCTCGTACATCCTCACGGTGCTGCGCCTTTGCCTCTTCGTTCATTCTTGCCTCTTCCTCATCCTCCGCTTCCTCGTCTTCATAGAACAGTCCAACATAGGATGCCGCAGCGGAAAGCTGCTCTTCCAAGCTTTCTCCACCGATATGAAGAACCAGATTGCGTAAAATATAGGAATAAAGTTCCGCCATGAGGAGGGCTACAGGATGATTGTGCGTGAGTCTTGTTCCGTCATGCAACATTGCCCTGTCCAAGTCGCTAAACTGATGAAGTCTTCTGCAAAGGAGCAAAGAGAAGGGTAAAATACGGCAAAGCACGGAGTCATCGGACATATCCGATCCAATTTCTTCCGGCTTCTTTCCGGTAGCATAACGCATGATTGCCGCTTCAATTGCATCCACACTATCTTCCATCTTTCCATCTAAAAGATAAACTCCCTTAGACTTCCAGTCGTACATCTTTTCCATAATATCCTGCATGGAAAGACGCTTCTCCGCATTTAAACTGTTGAATTCGGAAAGTAAAATACTGTTTATGCTCGGTCTTAATGAAAAAGCCTCCGTCTTAAATGGCGCCTTTTCAATAAGGCCTCTTTCCTTCGCCAAACCAAGACTCCCACCAATTAAGGAAGAATAAATCATATTTTTCGGAAAGCTCTTTGGTTAAGCTCCTCTTTTTCTTCATTTTTCCTTACTGAGCTTGTCTCTTCTGTCTCCGGCATCCAAAAAGCCATTTAATTAAGTGAAGACTCAAGAAGAAAGACTGGGACCAAGGATTTATAATCATTCCATCCAGTTTTCCCTGCTCGGAAATATGAACCGCTGCCCTTAAAACCTCCAGAATCGGCATCGCAATCGCTGCTGTAGCTTCTTTATTCTTCCGTACTTCTTCTCCGGAGGTAAATATCGCCATGGCATCTCTTCCGTCGCTGGTGCTTAAGTGATTAAACAGCACCTGTCCTTCCATGGTTTCCCCCTCTTTCTTATCAGGAGGGACAATGGCTACGAGAAGCTGCGCATTTCTTTCCATCCCCTGCAGGAAAGCCCTGGAGTACCTTTTCAATGCCGGCTCTTCTCTCTTCCTCCGGCATCTCACTCTCTTCATACTTTTTCTGTTCTTCATAGTAGAGTGTTATAGCTTGTGTAATCCCATGACTCCCTTTCAGCTTTTCTTCAACATTCACGGTACGCATCTTATTCTGCAGAGCCTGCACAGCTTCCTTTAACATAATGAAGCTGTTACTGAAGGGATTGATAACCAGCCCGTCCGCTGTGGGGTGATTTGCTACAATATTCAGAATTTCTCCGGCAGGAAGAAGAAGGGCATTACCGTTTTTGCTCTTCTCCGTCTCCACGCTTTTCCTCTTCATCGGTAAATACAGCTGCATAACTCTTTCCGTCCTCGGACTTTAAGAACTTAAGAGTAATCTGCTGCTGTCCCTCCTTTTCCCCGGCAGGATCTGCCGCAAGAAGCAGACCGCCGGCCTTAGAAACCAGCTCTTCCATCGCAGCAAAAACCTGATTTAAATGCTCCTGATCCCTATGGTCTGAAAATGCCAACACACTATCTTGAAACCCCTTAGCCATGTTTAATCGGGCCCTTATATCTTTCTCTTCCATTTCTACCTCCTAATCACAAGAAAAAAACCTTCTCGGATTCTCTTCCATAAAGGACAGTATAACAGAGAAAGAGAGAAGGGAAAATACTTTTATCTACTACAAGAATATAGTTTGTTTCGGCATTTTAGTTTACTTCGACTGTTCTAAAGCTTCCGACTCTTCTGTAGAACTTGCCAATGATTTTAGCTTCGTGTTCGGAATGGTAATATTTTTCGCGATAAAACTCCAGAATAACTCTCTTGTTTAAGGTATTATAAACATCCCAGTATCTTTTACTCTCCACCCATACACGGATAGCAAAGTTTAAGGCATCATTTTTCACCTCCGAAATCCCAAAAAAGGGCTCCGGTTTATGAAGAATTCGATTGTCCCCTTCTACTGCAGCTTTTAATGCCTTTTCCACCCTCTCCGGATCCTCTTCTCTTGCTACAGAAAATGTCAGGTCAACTCTGCGAAGCGCTTCCGAGCTATAATTAATAATATTGCTGTTCATCAGGTTTCCATTGGGAATGGAAATCTTTTTATTGTCAGGAGAGAGAATAATGGTATAAAAGACACTCACCTCTTGCACCGTACCTTCATCTGTTCCGCTTTTAATATAATCATGTACCTGAAAGGGACGAAAAAGAAGCAGCATAATCCCTCCGGCAAGGTTCGATAAAGGAACCCTGCAAAGCCAAACCGATGGCCACACCGGCGGAAGCCAGTAAGGTAATGAGAGAAGCCATGGGAATTCCCAAGATGCTGATGCAACTTATTCCTAAAAAGAAATAAAGAACAAAGCGTATTGTCTTGATAGCAAAAGGCCGCACAGTCGGATTGATTTTCTCACATATTCGTGATGCCGGAAGAACGGCAATGAGTTTCCGAATACAATATCTACCAATTAGGAAAAAAATCAAAATTGCAAATAAGAGCTTTCCCATAAAAGCGACTAAGTCCTAAAAGCAATCCCGTTTCCAAAAGTTCTGAAAAGCTCCAGACACGAATCTCATTTTCAATTTGATCCACTGTTCCCGTACTCATATTTCCCTCCCGCAAAAGCACATTACAATTCTATATCCGCAAAAAGCCCTTATAATTACATCCTTAGCTATGCCTGTTGATAGTTTATCCCAAAGCTTTTATAAAACAAAAATCCAAAAAAACACCGGACCACTCCATCTTACACCCTTTAGTTCTTTTCAAGTATAAGAATAACATAGCCCAGTGTCTCTTTACATATTATCTTAACAAATCCGATATAAGCTATCTGATAAATTGCGGTAATAATCTTACTCTACAACTACTGCCTCTTCTTCAAAGATATCATTTCTATGAATAAATACATAAATGATACGAACCAAGGGAATAATAGCACACACTACTGCAACAACGGTAGGATCGCCGGAACGGTTCATCTTCTTGTAAAGACCGTTCAGAGTGAAATACGCTACAGTAATACCGCAGAGAGCCACAATATAGAATAAGAAACCGCTTACCCTTGCCGTAACAATCAGGGAAGATAATCATCAAAACACCCAAAATAATTCCCTGCACATTTGTTCCGAAGATATTCTGATCGCCGGCTAAGAAACCGTAAAATCCTTGGTTCACAAAAGGAATCCAAGCTAAAATCGCCTTATCCTGCTGCCCGTTGTTCTTCGCAAGAGTGTAAAGAGCAAAAGACTCAATAACATAAAGAGCAATCAAAATTGCCAAAACAAAGAAAAGAAATATTCCCCCAACTGCCAGTAAGGTTCCGATATAATTTTCCATTTTTACTCCTCCAAAATGATAAAGTGCCGGAAATCTTCCGTTTTACTCTAAAGAAGAATCCAAACAATATAAAACGCAATCTCCTTTAGGACTCACTGCATTTCAGCAACACCCGTAGATTATACATAAAGCAACTGAATTTAACAATACTTTCTACATTATTTCTTAAAAATACAAGCTAAGTTTTTATAATTACATTTTACTTAAAAACTAACCGGTTCAGATATTTCTCCGGTTCTCGCTATATCCACCAATTGCAGTACCGGTCCGACTCCATGGTACTCTTCTCTTTCTTCTAAAGTAAGCTTAACCTTTACCTTGACCCAGTCTCTTGTAGAAAAAGCGGAAAGAACTTTCTTATCTCCCTTAGCAATAAAACCTAAAAAACTCATGTCCTGCGCACAACAGGTCATCGCCATTCTGCCGGGAATAAACTCATTTTCCGGCATATTTTTTTCTCTTTAAAGACCATAGCGGTAAAGGAAAGTTCTTTTTCCAAGATATCTCTCCGGATTATCCATACAGTCTAAAAAACCAGGTTCCATAATCGTTATCGGAAATTGCAATTTTATCCTGACTGATATCATAGGGAAGCTCTTCCGGAAGAGCGGATTGCGGAATCTCTCCATCCTTGTCCTCCATCATAATCATGGCATTTTGCCCCATTGCGCGGAGCTTTCGTCTAAAGTCCACCATATCTTCATTGGATAAATTATCGCAACGATTTACAATGCAGAGCTCCGCATTACGAAGCATTTGCCCGAGGAAGGAACGCATATTGGAAAGATACATTTTCAAGGTACTTCCGTCTACAATCGTAATTACCTGATAAAGAAACCAATCCTTAGGCATGGAGACACTATACTTCGGCTCTCTGTTCTGCTGCCCGGCAAGAATAGCCTCACTCATAGGACCGCCATAGAGATCATCCTGGTTCCACATCCCGTTCCATTCGATTAGAATTCTTTCAGGCTTATACTGATCGGCTAGTTTTTGTAACTTATCAGCTTGAAAATCTGTAATTTCTTTCATGTAGATGGGCGTTGTATTCAGCTTTGCGAGTTCAATCGGATCATACTCCTTTTCTCCCTCTTCACAGAGTAATAAGAGCGTATTCCCCTCTGTCTTAAAATAGTCCTGGTTCATGGTGTATTGAATAAAGCTGGTTTTTCCGCTCTCCAAGAATCCGTTAATCAAAAATACCGGAATCCCTTCTCCTTGATAATTATCCGCCATATTGCTCCTTTTTATGCTGTAAACAATGCCTTAATCTTCTCTTTTTCCAGTTCGGTACCAATGACTACAAATTTTCCGATATTTTCCGCCTCTCCATCACGGATTTCCACCTGCTCCGGCACCAAATCAAAGTTTACCCAATTACCGTCTTCCAACTGCAGCATTCCCTTCGCACGGACGATTCCGCCGTAAGCTGAGCCTTCCGCCATTTCTTCCAGAATCTCTTCCAACTTTGCACGAGATACTCTCTTAAATACCTCCAGCCCGATGCTGTCAAAAACCTCATCCGCATCGTGGTCATGCCCGCAACTGCAATGATCCCCATGATGATGGTGATGATGATCCTCTTCATGGCAGTGACAATGCCCATCCTCTTCATCATGATCATGATGACAACCGCAATGTTCGTCGTGATGATGCTCATGTTCGTGGTGATGTTCATGGCAATGGCATTCCTCTTCCTCGTATTCTTCCTCATCATCATAAGCTCCGCCACAACAACAGCAGCATTGCTCTTCTTCATTTCCAAAATGATGCTCGTGATGATGCTCATGCTCGTGGTGATGCTCATGCTCATGATGATGCTCATGCTCATGATGATGCGCCTTCTCTTTCACCTCCTGAAGAAGTGCTTCTTCCAGATTTTCCTCTCTGCCGATGATGTCAAGAAGTTTCTCGCCGGTCAATTCTTTAATTGCCGTAGTAATAAGATTGGCTTTCGGATTTAAAGCACGAACAATCTGAATGGCCTCCTCTACCTTTTCTTCTTTTGCAATGTCCGTTCTGGACAATACAATGCTTGTCGCATAACGTATCTGATCATCAAAAAACTCTCCGAAATTCTTGTTATAGAGCTTAGCCTTCGTGGAATCCACCACGCACACCGCTCCGTCCAGATGCACCGGAAGATTTGCCGATACTGTCTTTACGGCAGAAAGGATATCGGAAAGCTTCCCTACTCCGGACGGCTCGATGAGGATACGATCCGGCTTATAAGTCTCAATCACCTCTTTTAAAGAAGTCTCAAAATCTCCAACCAAAGAGCAGCAGATACAGCCCTGATTCATTTCCCGGATTTCGATTCCCGAATTCTTTAGAAACCCGCTGTCAATGCCGATTTCTCCAAACTCATTTTCAATCAGAACAACATTTTCTCCCTTTAAGGACTCTTGTAAAAGTTTCTGTATAAATGTGGTTTTTCCTGCACCCAAGAAACCGGAAATAATATCTATCTTTGTCATAGTTCCTCCTCTTATATTGCTTAAAAGCTGCATAAAGCACTTTCCATAGCATAATTTCATCATTTTCAAACAATCGGTATTATAGCACGATAAGTAAGCATACGCTAACCCTATCTTCCAAACTTCATTCTTCTTTCACAAATTTACTTGAAATTATCCGAGTTGATATTCTTCCTCTAATACACGAAGGAGGGCAAATCCATCCTCAACAAGATATTCTGCCCCATGTTCTACCAGTTCCTTCTTATCACGGAAACCGTAGAGACAACCGATACTGCTCATTTGTGCATTTTTAGCCGCATCCAAATCCGTCTTTGTATCTCCCACCATAACGGCTTCTTCCACTCCAATATGCAATTCTTTGCAAGCCTTTAAAAGCGGTGCCTTATCCGGCTTTAAAGGCATCTCTCCGTCGTCTCCTATAATAAAGGAAAAGCTATTTGCAGGAAAAACGGAAGAAAGTACGCCCTCCGCAACTTCTTTTGACTTATTCGTGATACAGACAACTGCGATTCCCTTTTCTTTTAATGCTGCAATACATTCCTTTATTCCGGGATAGGCTTCCGCCTGATAGGTAGAATTTTTCGGGAAAATGGAAGCATAATATTCGCAGACCTCATCATAGAGCCCCATGATTTCATCTCCCTCCATGTCGAGGTCCATAGCTCTCTCTTCATCCCTTTCTTCCCACTTTTCCGCTTCTCTGTATTTTTTATCGGCATTCTTTGCCAAAGCTTTTTCTACAAACTTTTTGTAACCTGTTCCTACAAAAAGACCGGTCTCTTCAAGGCTCACTCCCTCTAATTCAAAATGCTCCATCGTTAAATCCATGGTTTTCTTTAAGCTGGCTAAAGTATTTACCAGTGTTCCGTCCAGATCAAAAAAAACTGCTTTTATCTTTTCTTTCATCCCTTGCCTCCGCTTCTTTACCCATTTCAACAGCCTATAGTATAATGCAGTAAAGCTTCTTCTACAATCCGAAGCTGAAAGCTATTGTGGAATTCTAAATTTATAATCCAAATTTCAATTGTGCTTTGCACTATAGTGAAAACACAAAGAAAACTGCATTGCAGATCAAGAATAATAAATGGGAATCATAATCATAACAAGATGTCTCAGGCTTTACCGGCTGCTCTTGTTAAGAATAAAATATAGGAGGGTATCGTGGAAAACTATTATGCCGTAAAGGTAGGAAGAAAGCCCGGAATCTATTTAAATTGGGATGATTGCAAAAAGCAGGTTCATGGCTTCCCGGTGCGATTTATAAAAAAATGGAAAACGCGGGAAGAGGCTGAAAAAAATATCTTCTTACAGGAAGTTCTTTTCCTATAGAAAAAGAAATAGAAGCGGACATTCCCGTCTTAAATAAAGAAATGCAGATAAGCTCCCTTGTAAAGTGTGAAGGGGAAAGTTCCGAAGAGGAACAGGCAGAGCAGTTATTTCGGAAGTTTAATACAGACGCCCTTGCCTTTGTAGACGGCAGCTTCCAAAAGGATACGAAGGTCTACGGCTATGGCGTGGTTTTTTTATGGAAAGAGAGGAAAACTTTCTAAGCATAAAGACTTTGGTGCTGATAAAACCTATGCAGAGATGCGGAATGTCTCCGGGGAAATCCTCGGAGCCAGACGTGCTGTAGAGCTTGCAATAGAAAAGAACTTATCTTCTCTTACCATTTTCCATGACTATCAGGGGATTTCTTCACGGGTAAAGGGAGAATGGAAGTGCAACAAAGAAAAGACCAAAGAATACCACGACTTTATGCAGAATGCAGAGAAAAAATAAGGCTGGAATTCTTCAAGGTTCCAGCCCATAGAGGTATTTATTTTAATGAAATAGCAGATGCTCTGGCAAAGGAAGCTGTTACAGCAAGATAATATTGTGCTTTTCGCACTCTTCTCGCATCTCTTCCGGCCAGATAGAGGCCTGTACCTCTCCAATATGCACACGGTCAAGAAGCAACATACAGAGTCTACTCTGTCCGATTCCGCCGCCAATCGTGAGCGGAAGCTTTCCTTCAAAAAGCATCTTATGATACGGGAAGAGTCGCTCTGTCTTCTTTATGAGAAAGTGCAAGCTGTCTCCGTAAGGACTCCTCATTTACACGAATACCCATGGAGGAAATCTCTAAGGCACAATTCAGGGAATCAAACCAGAATAAAATATCGCCATTTAAATCCCAATCGTCATAATCCGGTGCTCTTCCGTCATGCGGCTCGCCGTTACTTAACTTGTCTCCTATTCTTTGAATGAAAACACAGCCATGCTCCTTACAGATGGCATTCTCTCTCTCTTTAGAACTTAAGTTCGGATATTTCTGTAAAAGCTCTTCGGAATCGATAAAGAAAATATCTTCCGGAAGCTTCTTTACAGCCTCAGGATACTTATACCATACCTCATGCTCCATATGCTTTTATGATACGGAAAAATGTTCTGTACCGTTTCCCTAAGAGTCTTTTCATTCCGCTCTTCTTTGGAAATCACTCTCTCCCAATCCCACTGGTCTACATAGACGCTATGCAGGTTGTCAAGCTCTTCATCTCTACGAATAGCATTCATATTGGTATAGAGACCTTCCCCTACCTTAAACTGATAGCGCTTTAAAAGCAAGCCTCTTTCCATTTCGCAAGAGAATGCACAACCTCCACCGTCTCTCCAGGGCTTCCAAGCCACATCAAAAGAAACCGGTCTTTTCCACACCGCTTAAATTGTCGTTTAAGCCGGAGCTCTTCTCTACAAATAAGGGTGCCGAAATACGGGATAGGTTCATTTCCTTTCCCAAATTCCTTTTGAAAAGTATCTCGAATATACTTAATCGCCTCCTGCGTCTCTCTCACGGAAAGACGAGGATTGTAATGTTTCGGAATAATCAGTGCCATTGTCTCCTCCTCTGATTCAGAAAGCCCTTATCACTTAAGCTAAATTCTATAGTAAAAAAACAAAGCAACAAGCAATATCTATAGCGGCTCCCATAAAAGATATCAATAAGCACCAATTCTACTCCCTTTTTTTATACTGCCGTAAAGCAAAGAATTATTTCTTTAAGTTTCTACAAGAATTATTTTTTTCAAATAGATGCATGCTCTGCTCAGCTTCCCGCGAATACAACAGCTCTATCTTTATCAGCTTAAGTATTTTTCCGCTTCCGTCTTTCTTCCAAGGTCATAGAAATAACCATATAAAAACTCCTTTTGCTTTTGGCTAAGCGGACAAAGATGCGTTACCATAAGTTGTTTTTTACTGGGATTGTGCAAAAGAAGATACCCTCTTCCGCTTAAATAATCTCCTGCTCCCAAAAACAGTCTGTCCCGAAAAAAAGAACTATACAGACCGATTTCCTGCAAAATGCTTTCAGCCTCTTCTCCGTGCTTTCCCCAGTTCGTTTCATAAAAATCCCCAAGGGGAGAAAGCCATCCTAAACGTTCTTCCATATCCGACCTCCTAAGCACATACAATGTAACTTTTTCTATAGCTTATTTTGTCTTATATTGAGCAGACTTCCCTTATATTATCTTATGAAAAAGCCCGACAAGATATACTGTCGGGCTTTTCAATTTCTAGTCTTTCTTATGACCGCATTCGGAACAGAACTTTCCCTTATTTCCTGTATGTCCGCATTCAGGGCAGGTCCAATCCTCCGTCTTCGCTGTTCCGCACTCGGAACAGAACTTTCCATTGTTGTGTTCATGGCCGCATTTCGGACAGGTCCAATCATTTGCCCGCTGCTGCCGCAGGTGCAGGAGATTCAGCATTTCCTGCCGGTGTATTTTGCATTTGCCGCTGCTGCCGCATTTTGCTGCTCTGCTCCCATCGCATAGAGGTTTCCGGCATTGAAGCCGCCTACCTGATTCGCCATGTTCATTCCTGCAAAAGCCATCATCGGACCGGTACTTTCATTGCTTGCCGCTGCACGCATAGCATCCGCTTGAGCAGCTGTAAGATTTGCAGCCGCCATGGTCGCATTACGGTATACGGCATTCTTTTGTAATTGCTTAATCATCTCTATATCTTCTTCCGGTGCAGTAACAGAGCTTATACCGAAAGCAGTCATTTCTATACCGTAATGTTCACCCCAGCTCTTAGACAGAAGTTCATTCAAAATCTGTCCCAGCTCATCCGTATGTGCAGTAATTTGATAATATCGTACACCACTCTCAGCAATGCGGGCAAAAGCGGGCTGCAATTTGGTTAACAGCTCAGAACGAAGCTGAGATTCAATCTCTTGCTTCTTATAATCCTTCTCCACATTTCCTGCCAAATTTTTATAGAAAAGAATGGGATCCATAAGGCGGAAAGTAAACTCTCCATGTGCACGAAGAGCAATCTCAATATCCAAGTCGATATTCTTATCCAGAACACGGAAAGGAACAGGATTAGCGGTACCGTATTTATTACCGATAATTTCCTTCGTATTGAAGTAATAAATTCTCTGATCCTTTGCGGTATCTCCTCCAAATGCAAAAACGCTTTCACAAAGGTTTTTAAAGCTGTTTACAAGATTCTCACCTAAATCTCCGTAGAAGATGCTCGGCTCTGTAGAGCTGTCAAATACGAAACTCTCCGGGTTCAGCGCAAACTTCTACAATAGCACCCTGCTCCACAATAATCATACACTGACCATCGTTTACCGCAATAAGGGCTCCGTTGGAAATGATATTATCCGCGCCATTTGTATTGGAACTCTTCGGTCCGATTCTCTTCTCCCCTTTCAACATCAGGGTATCATTGTCCAAAGAATTACAATAAAAATACTCTCTCCACTGATCGCCCATCATTGTGCTTAATGCAGCACCGGCAGCTCTTACTAATCCCATAGCATCTCTCCTTTATTGTTTCATTCGCTTTGAATCATGTCTTGCATGATTACGGGTTTAGAGTATCATATTTTCAGCGAAATGAAAAGAATAGCGCATAATTCTTCTCCTATTTTTCACCAAATTAATTCTACTGCACAGTACTTCCTATTTACCCGGGAAAAAGACTATAATTCTCAATATTATACCTATAAACAGTTCTATCCCATTTCCAAAAATAAAACCGGAATGTTTTCAAAAAAATAGGATAAGAATCGAAATGAGTTAAAAGAACGGAGTCATAAAAGGATGAGATTTTTTTTCGATTGAATTATTTTCAAAAAAATTATATTGGGCTTTGCCGCTTTAATTCTCTTCGGCGCTTTCTTATTGATGTTGCCGATTTCAAGCAACGAGAGAGTTTATACCCCTTTTTTTAAATGCACTCTTTACCTCTACCTCCGCCTCCTGTGTCACCGGTTTTAATTGTATACGATACCGCCGTGCACTGGTCTTTCTTCGGGCAGGTGGTCATTCTTATCCTCATTCAAATTGGCGGACTCGGCGTAGCGGTAGCTGTAAGCTCCCTCATCCTTTTTATCCGGAAAAAGAATCGGATATTCTCAAAGAAATACGCTGGCTAATTCCATTTCCATAAGTTCCCAGGGCGGAATTATGAAAATGTTGATTTTTTTCTCCTGAAATGGACCGGAATGATAGAGTTCTTCTTCGCTATCCTTCTCGCAACGCAATTCATTCCCGAATTCGGATGGAGAAGAGGTCTTTGGTATAGTATTTTTCCATTCCGTATCCGCTTTTCTGTAATGCGGGTTTTCGATTTAATGGGCATCAAATCCCCTATTCCTCCCTCACCGACTATGCGGAAAAACCCTATTGTGAACCTCAGCATTATGGCCTTAATTCTCCTCGGAGGCTTAGGCTTTATGACCTGGCAGGATATTGCCAAAAATAAAGGGAACCTTCATCGCTATCGCTTGCAAAGTAAGATCATACTTTCTACTACAATCTTTCTTGTCCTTCTCCCTGCACTGTTCTACTTTTTTGTCGAGTTCAGGGGAGATGCCCATGGAAAAGTCGAATCCTCGCCTCTTTCTTTACTGCCGTAACTCCCCAGAACCGCAGGTTTTTAACACAGTGGACTTCAGTAAATTCTCCGACAGCGGTATATTTTTACAAACTCTGCTGATGCTTGTAGGGGGCAGCACCGGGAAGCACCGGAGGCGGCATGAAAATTACCACAATGACTGTTCTATTTTTAACTTCGGTAGCTATCTTTAGAAACAATTCCCGCACAGAAGCCTTTGGAAGGACTATTCCCGGAGAGGTCATCCGAAATGCCACGACGATTGCCTTTATGTACATTTGTTTATGCGTTCTTTCGGGAATGTTTATCAGCCTTCATGAAAACTTGCCTTTGCTCACCACCAGCTTTGAAACCGCCAGTGCTATTGCCACCGTTGGACTCACTCTGGGAATTACTCCCAAGCTCAGTCCCGTTTCCCGTGTGGTGCTCATTTCCTTGATGTATATAGGGCGAGTCGGCGGACTCTGCCTGATTTATGCCGTCTTCCCCAATGCCAATCCAAACAAGGGAAGACTTGTAGAAGAAAATGTAATTGTCGGATAAGAAAGTCTTTTTTTAAAAGAAAAATGGAATTATCGGATTAATCAAATAAAAATAGCATTGTCGTTAAAGGAGAAAAATATGAAACAAATTTTGATTATCGGCCTAGGGCGTTTCGGTTTACACGTGGCAAAAAAGTTGAATGAAATGCATATTCAGGTTCTCGAGGTGGACAGCAGTGAGGAACGGGTAAAAGCCGCCCTCCCCATGTTACCAATGCGGAAATCGGAGATGCAAGTAATCAGGAATTCTTAAAGTCTCTGGGTGTTTCCAATTTCGATGTCTGCATTGTAGCGATTGGAACTGACTTTTTAGCATCTTTGGAAGTCACCTCTCATTTAAAGGAACTGGGTGCAAACAAAGTAGTTTCCCGTGCCGCCAGAGATTTACAGGAAAAATTTCTCTTGAGAAACGGAGCCGATGCCGTCGTTTATCCGGAAAAGCTCGTCGGAAACCTCACCGCTGTTCAATGCAGTTCGGAAAACGTCCTGGATTACATTCAGGTCAGCAAAGACTTTGCCGTTTTTTTGAAATTGCTTTTACCAAAGGATTGGACGGGAAAGTCCATCGGAGAAATTGATGTTCGAAAAAAATTCAAAGTCAATATCATTGCTGTGAAAAGCAATGATGAAGTCAATGTCACTCTGGGTCCTGACTATTGTTTCCGAGAAGGGGAGAGCCTTTTCATTATAGGAAAAGATAAAGACATCCAGCAGTGCTTCCACATATTGGTATAGAAGAGAAAAAAATGATTTATATATATCTAAAAATATGTCGAAAGTTTATTGACAAGAAACTTTGTTTTAGCTACTATACTTTCACAATTAAATACCTTATTCAGAGTCGGTGGAGCTACATAGGAGCTATGAAACCGCAGCAACCCCTTATAAAGGAAGGTGCTAACCTGAGCGAAGCAGTTGTTTCGATCAATAAGATTTGATATGAACCATTGGCCTCGCCCAATGGTTTTTTTAATTGTCATAATTCTCACGCATAAAGCGTTCAATATGTTATTGCCTTAGGGCAGCGAAAGGAGTTTATATGTTATTTTCATCAGAACAGGTATCTAATGGACACCCGGACAAAATCTGTGACCAAATCAGCGATGCCATCGTAACCGATATTCTTGCACATGATAAGAAGGCAAGAATTGCGGCAGAAGTATGTATCAAGGACTATGATATCATCATCTTGGGAGAAATTACTTCCACTTATATTCCGGATTATCAGAGTCTTGTCATGGGTGTTCTTCGTAATATCGGTTTGGAGGATTTAGATAAATACAAGGTGCAAGAACTTATCTCTGCACAGTCTCCCGATATCGCAATGGGGGTGGACAACGATGGAGCCGGTGACCAGGGCATGATGTTCGGTTATGCTACTAAGGAAAGTGCGGAAATGCTTCCGATTCCCTATGTACTTTCCACAAGAGCCTTACAGAAACTCCGCGCATTTAATCTGGCAAATCATTTTTCTATTTTAAAGCCGGATGCAAAAGCACAGGTAAGCTTTGATTATAAAGAGCACAAAATTGATACCTTCCTGCTTTCCAGCCAACACAGCGAGTCGGTCAGCTTAAAGGAAGTGCGTGCAATCATTGAAAAAATCATGAAAGAAACAGCGGAAGAAATGAATCTGAACACTGATTTCCGTGTTTTGGTTAATCCCACCGGCCGCTTTGTTTTGGGTTCTTCCTTCGCCGATTCCGGATTGACCGGAAGAAAAAAATCATTGCCGATACCTACGGCGGTGCAGCACACCACGGTGGTGGAGCTTTCTCCGGAAAGGACCCCTCCAAGGTTGACCGTTCGGCGGCTTACATGGCAAGAAAGGTTGCCAGAGATATCGTATCCTCCGGGAGAGCTGACCGTTGCGAGGTACAGCTTGCCTATGCCATCGGTGTAGCTGATCCGGTATCTGTTTACTTGGACTGCTTCGGCACGGAAAAAGAACCTGCCGGAAATATCTGGCGCTCCGTTTTGGATAGCTATGATTTAACGCCGAAGGGTATCATCAAATATTTGGATCTTTTAAACGTAGATTATAACCTTGTATCTTCCTACGGACATTTCGGAAAATCCGAGCTTCCTTGGGAGAAGTAAGAGATTCATCTGATAAAACAAGCGGAATACTGCACAGGCCACGAACAATATCTCTTTAAGAATATATGAGGGCTGTGGAAAAATCAAAAGCAGACATTTTGATTTTCCACAGCCCATTTTCTTATACTTAATTTTTACTTCATGCATTTCTGTAGTCTTTTTTTCGCACAATACTCTTCTATTTCCGTTGCCACAATTTTGGCCTGGTGAACCGCTTCCACAACTGTCCTTGCGCCGGTTACCACGTCTCCGGAAGCAAAGGTTCCTTCCTTTGTGGTATTCCCTTTTTCATCCGTAAGCAGTAAGCCTGCATGATTGGTCTTAAGTTCCGTTGTATTGGAAACAATATTGGCTCTCGGATTCTGGCTGATTGCTACGATGATGCTGTCTGCAGGAAAAAATATCTCCTCTGAAATCTCTTCCTCCTGATGCTTTAAAAGGATACCGTCATCCGTAATTTCAAGCGGTGCATGGTAAAGTAAAAACTCTACCCCGTCTTCCTTTGCCTCTGTGATTTCCTTCTTACTGGCAGTCATATTTTCCATACCCTTACGGTAAATAATTGTTACCTTAGCTCCATTTCGCTTTGCAGTTCTCGCCGCATCCATCGCCACATTTCCCGCACCGATAACAGCTACATTTTCCCCTAAAGAATAAAAATTGCGGAGACTTCAGATAATCTATAGCAAAATGTACATTTCCAAAGCTTTCTCCTTTAATTCCCAAGGTTCTGGGATTCCATACTCCTGTCCCGATAAATGCCGCCGCATAGCCATCTTCAAAGAGCTTGTCCAAAGAAAGCACCGGTCCGATTAAAATATTGGGACGGATTTTCACCCCTAGATCCAAGAGGTGTTTTTCCAAAAGATCGATAATACGTTTCGGCAAACGATATTCCGGAATCCCGTAACGCAAAACTCCTCCGATTTGATTCCGAGATTCAAAAAAATAGTGACCTTATATCCCCTTCTTTGGAGCAATAACGCTATAGTCATTCCGGCGGGACCTCCTCCAATGACGGCAATACGCTCTTTATCCTCAGCTCCTTTCTCAAACTGAAGCTCTTCTAAATATTTTAAAGAAATCTCTTCCTCCATCTTATAAAAAGGAATCGGAACACTCTTTATACCGCGAATACAGTTTCCCTCGCACTGCTTTTCATGTTCGCAAACTAAGGCACAGATCGCGGAAAGAGGATTATTTTTCAAATAAAATCTCTCCTGCTTTCTTTAATTCTCCCTGCTTATACAATGCAATGACCTCCGGAATGGAGGTATTTACAGGACAATGCTTGGAGCATCTTGGGTTTTTGCAGAGTAAACAACGATTTGCCTCCTCCAGTAAAAAAGTATTTTGACTCATCTTTTCTCCCTTACTACATAATTGTTTCTAAGTTCATTTCTTCTTACATAATTAGATAGTCTTATGGTCATTGTATTATCCTTAGACCTTTCATTTATTGTATATTGTATTTTGTACTTATTTAGAAAGTAATATTAACATATATTCCTATTTTTGTTGTTTATTTCTTCATTCATAACAGGAAAACGTGATACCGCACAGTCTAGAAATCATTTGAAAATGAGATACCACATGTTACATGAGCGATACTCGTCAAAAAAAAGAAGGACTTATGCCAAAAAATGACATAAGCCCTATTCTTATTACATACTTTTATGCGTTATAGTGCACAATCTTCGCAAACTCTTCCTTTAAAGAAGCTCCTCCAATTAAGCCGCCATCAATATTCGGCTTGGAAAGAAGTTCCTTGCAGTTTCCGCTGTTCATGGATCCGCCGTACTGAATACGAATCTTTTCTGCAGTTTCCTTGTTGTAAATCTCTTCCATTACCTTACGGATATAGCTGCAAACCTCTTCCGCCTGCTCCGCGGTTGCAGTCTTCCCTGTTCCGATAGCCCAGATCGGCTCATAGGCAATCACGCACTTAGCCGCATCTTCCGCGGAAATCCCTTGGAATGCCGCCTTAATCTGCATCGCAATCCACTCGAAATAGATTCCCATTTCTCTCTGCTCAAGACTCTCTCCACAACAAATAATAGGAGTAAGTCCTTTTTCAAGAGCTTTCTTCGCCTTCTTATTGATATCGGTATCGGTCTCGTGGAAATATCCTCTTCTCTCGGAATGTCCCATGATAACATATTTAACCCCGGCATCTACCAGCATATCCGCGGAAATCTCTCCGGTGTATGCACCTTTATCTTCAAAATAGAGGTTTTCTGCGCCAACGGATATGGATGTCCCCTTTACCTTCTCCACCACCGTAGAAATATCAATGGACGGAACACAGAATACTACATCCACCTCATCAGTATTGGCAATCGGAATCAAGGTATCACAGAGCGCTTTCGCCTCCGTGATGGTCATATTCATCTTCCAGTTTCCGGCAATAATTTTCTTTCTCATCTTTTTCTCCAAACTATATTTTAATTCCTTAGGCTTATTTTTTAGACTGCTCACGATAATCTATAAGCTATCATTGGCTGTCCCATCTAAGTAAGTTGCACTAGGTAAACTTCTTCAGATTAATCTAATCTCTTCCAAAGCAGTTAATTGATAAAGCTTTCTTTTATCACCCAACAATTACTTATTGTTTGCCGCTGCAACACCCGGAAGCTCCTTACCCTCCAAGAATTCCAGAGAAGCACCGCCACCCGTGGAAATATGAGTCATCTTGTCGCCAAATCCCAAGATATTTACTGCCGCAGCACTGTCTCCGCCACCGATAATGGTTGTTGCATCGGTCTCTGCAAGGGCTTTTGCTACCGCAATGGTTCCCTGTGCAAGAACAGGGTTTTCAAATACACCCATTGGTCCGTTCCAAACCACAGTTTTTGCATTCTTTACAGCATTTGCAAAAAGCTCCTGTGTCTTCGGTCCGATATCCAGTCCCAGCATATCAGCAGGAATAGCGTTGATATCCACAGTCTTAACCGGAAGGTTCTTGTCATCAATCGGATCCGGGAAAGAAGAAGCGCAAACCGCATCTACAGGAAGTAAAATCTCGCAGCCCTTATCCTTTGCCTTTGCAAGCATATCCTTGCAGTACTGAAGCTTCTCATCATCGACTAAAGACTTTCCGATTTCGTAACCCTGCGCCTTTACAAAGGTAAATGCCATACCGCCACCGATAATCAGGGTATTGCACTTCTCTAAAGATTGTCGATTACCGCAAGCTTGTCAGAAACCTTTGCACCGCCAAGAATCGCTACGAAGGGCGAACCGGATTCTCTACCGCCTGGCCGAGGAAACGAATTTCCTTCTCCATAAGGTACCCAACCACAGCAGGCCCATTAATAAACTCGGTCACACCCACATTGGAGCAGTGTGCTCTGTGTGCTGTGCCGAAGGCATCATCTACAAATACATCTGCAAGAGAAGCCAGATCCTTGGAGAAGGCTTCTCCGTTCTTAGTCTCTTCCGCTCTGTAACGGGTATTCTCTAAAAGAACAACATCCCCGTCTTTCATCTCGGAAACGGCTTTCTTTGCATTCTCTCCTACTACATTGTCATCCTTTGCAAAAAGAACGGGCTGTCCTAAAAAGCTCGGAAAGACGCTTTGCTACAGGAGCCAGGGATAATTCCGGCTTCGGCTCTCCCTTCGGCTTCCCGAGGTGAGAGCAAAGAATCACCTTTCCTCCATCGGAAATAAAGCTTCTTAATCGTGGGAAGCGCAGCCACAAGTCTGTTTTCATCAGTGATCTTTCCCTCTTTTAAAGGAACATTGAAGTCACAACGACAAAGCACTCTTTTTCCTTTTACGGAAATGTCATCTACCGATTTTTTATTTAATTCTGCCATATCATTCCCCTTTCACCGGAAACAAAATATTTTACACTTTATACACGGATTTTTACTCAACAAGATAGCCTATCTTTTTTTATTGCTTCACACTTTACAAGATATCTTGATGCACGAAAACGCGTACAATTACTTTCACAATAGACTTTATAAGGGAAAACCGCCGGAGCACACACCCCGGCGGCTTCCCCGCATAGCTTTACAATATGAATTTCAATTTAAAAAGCAATTACTTTACAAACTTCTCGAAGTACTTAATGGTACGAACCATCTGAGAAGTATAGGAGTTCTCATTGTCATACCATGCAACTACCTGCACCTCATAGAGGTCATCAGCAACCTTGGAAACCATGGTCTGGGTAGCATCAAAAAGAGAACCGTAGGTCATGCCAACGATATCGCTGGAAACTACTTCATCCTCTGTATATCCGTAAGTCTCAGGATCGGAAGCAGCCTTCATAGCAGCGTTAATGCTCTCCTTGGTTACTTCCTTGGAAGACTTCACAACTGCAAAAAGCAGAGTTGTGGAACCTGTTGGAACAGGAACTCTCTGTGCAGATCCGATAAGCTTTCCGTTTAACTCCGGAATAACAAGACCGATAGCCTTAGCAGCACCGGTAGAGTTCGGAACGATGTTTACAGCGCCGGCTCTTGCTCTTCTTAAATCACCCTTTCTGTGCGGGCCGTCAAGAAGCATCTGATCACCGGTATAAGCATGAATAGTTGCCATGATACCGGACTGAATCGGAGCGAAATCATTTAATGCCTTAGCCATAGGAGCCAAGCAGTTGGTTGTGCAGGATGCAGCGGAGATAATATTATCCTCAGCCTTTAAAATCTCGTGGTTAACATTGTAAACGATGGTTGGAAGATCATTTCCTGCCGGAGCGGAGATAACAACCTTCTTAGCACCTGCCTTGATATGTGCCTCGGACTTCTCCTTGGAAGTATAGAAACCGGTACACTCTAATACTACGTCAACCTTAAGCTCTCCCCAAGGTAACTTGGAAGCATCTGCTTCCTTGTAAATCTTAATCTTCTTTCCCTTAACCTCGATGTAGTCCTCGCCGGCAACAACGCTGTCACAATACTTATATCTTCCCTGAGAAGAATCATATTTCAAAAGGTGAGCAAGCATCTTAGGATCGGTTAAATCGTTGATGGCAACAATCTCTGTTCCCTCATGATCAAACATCTGACGGAAAGCCAAACGTCCGATACGGCCAAATCCATTAATCGCTACTTTAACTGCCATAGTCCTTATCCTCCTAAATAAATCATTTAATATTATATAGTTTCCGGAAAGCCTAATCGAAAACTTTCCATCACATAACAGCGTCTATTCTATTGCACGAAGCCTTTTTTTCAAGGGAAAAAAATCGTATTTGTTAAAATTTTCACTTCTTTATTAAAAAAAGAAATTGTCCATGCATTGAAAAACGAATAAAAAGAAATAAAAGCAAAGTTTTTCAATAATTTTTAAATCATCGCCTTTACATAGTCGGCAATATTATCCGCATGATCGGAAATACGTTCCAAATCGGAGATTACATCCAAAAAAACACAACTCCCGCCTGAGGGCACACACTGACCGGAGCTTAGACGCAGGATATGGGTTTCTCTCATATCTTCTTCCATTTCATCCACTTGATCCTCTAAGTGTGCCGTACGCACAACAGCTTCCAAATCATTCCTTTCAAAAGCATCAATACTGGAATTAAAGGACTCAATCACTTTATCGGAAATCTTTCGTAAATCATCCTGTCCTATTTCCGAAAAGGAAATATTATGTTCTTCTGCGTATTGAGCCTGCTCCGCAATATTGTTTGCATGAGTCAGCCGCGCGTTCAATATCCGTAATCGTATTGAACATATTTGTTACTTCAAGCTTCTGCATCTCATTTAAAGAAAGATTTCCAATGTGTATCAGATACTCTGTAAGGAGTTTCTGCATATTATCAATAATCGTCTCTCTCGCAAAGACCTCCGGAATTTCCGCTACATTTTCATTCAGTAAAATATCGGAAGCATGGCGAATATTTTCAGCAGTAATCCGTGCCATATTGATTACCTCGGTCTTTGTCGCAGAAATAGCAATGGCAGGCGACTCCAGGATACGAAGGTCCAGATGCTGAATAAGATTCTTCTCCACCTCTGTATAGTGGTTCGGATTCTCCGCCTCTTCTTTATCCTTACTGCTTTCCAATACAAGCTTTCCGGAAAGATTTACAAGCGCATCTCCAAAGGGATAAAGTATAATCGTACAACTTACATTAAAGATGGTATGGAATAAGGAAAATCTCCACCGGACTTAAGCCTCCCTGATGTGCAAAGGGAAAACTCATAAAGAAAATGATAATACCAAAGATTACCGCACCGCATACGTTAAAAAGAAGGTGTATTACTGCCGCTCTCTTGGCTGTACGGGATGCTCCCGCAGAGGATAGCATTGCGGTAACGCAGGTTCCGATATTCTGTCCCAGTGTAATATAGAAACCTGCAGCTCTGGGAACTGCACCGGATAAAGCCAAGGTCTGCAAAATAGATACAGAAGCTGCGGAAGACTGAATAAGTCCCGTTACAATCGCACCGGCAAGAATTCCCAGTACGGGATTTCCTCCCATTACCTGAAAGGCTCTGGAAAAAATAGGAGAATCTGCATAGGGAGATACAGCGGAACTCATAAATTCAAGGCCGATAAAGATGAGTCCTACACCGATACAAAAAGTTCGCAAGAAGATCATCATTTCCTTTTTTTCCGAAAAGGAAACGAAAAAGCACCAAAGCCTACCAGTAAGGGAGCAAAAAAACTCCGGCTTAAAGAAGCTTAGTGCTGAACTTGAAACCTGAGTCAAAGAAACCATCCAAGCAGTAATGGTTGTTCCGATATTGGCTCCCATGATAATGCCTACAGATTGAGAAAGATTTAAGATGCCGGCATTTACAAAACCGACTACCATAACCGTAGTCGCAGAGGAAGACTGTACCAAGGCGGTAATTCCCGCTCCAAGTAAAACCGCCATAATACGGTTCTCAGTCACTATATTTAAGAACTTGGACATTTTTGAACTGGCAGCCTTCTGCATACCGTCACTCATAATGGTCATGCCATATAAAAACATCCCCAGGCCCCCAAACAGGCTAAACAAACTTGAGAGATAGCTCATACTCTTTCCTCACCCTTCTCCATAGGATAGACTCTTTTCATAAATACTGTATCACCGCTCTTAAAGCGACACCATGGCTTAGTATACAAACGCTTATTTGAAAATACAAGGATTAGTTCTTAGAAATACAATATGCGATTTTTTCCAAAGAAAAAAAGACCTTTCTTTTTTGAATGGGTTTTTTTCTGCAATATTGCAGCCCTGTATCCGTCCCTGGATATTGCAAGCTTTCAATTGCTTCAAAAAAGAAAAGTCTCTTCTATTCAATTGAAGAAATGCCACTTTAGTGCGGTTTCTCATCCTCACGAAACACTTTTTCCACCTTGGCAAAACTTCTGTAAAACGAGTTTTCACAATCCCTGTTTGTCTCGTTATAAAATGACCTGTTAAGGGATTCAGGTTGAGTTCATCCCGTTCCGAGAAACCTTTTTCCCAGTTTCCATAGCCCGCATAGTTTCTCTTCCCAAATTCCAAGGAATATATCGGCTCAATTTATAAAAAAATATAATCAAAAAGGAGCTATAAAAATATAAAAGCCCCTTTTTGCTGCGTCGCCGTTGCACGGTAACGAAAATATCTGCTTTTATTTTTACAGCCCCTTTGAAAAATTTATGAAGTAAAACCGTAGTACTTATTTACTCCGTCCACCAAAGCATCGCCGAGAAGATTCAGCTGTTTTTCGCTGTGATCCGAAATCTTGTCGCCAAGTTCTATGTCCACAGAGGGAATCGTGGAATAGGATGTCTGCGTTAAATCCATATCCATCCTACCCTTGGAAAAAATCTTTACTCCTTTTCCTCTTAATCCGAAAATCAAACTTTCTCCCAGCTTCTCATGGCTTTCCCAGTGAGATGCCACGGGTTCCATCTTCTTTAAGGAATTGGGGACAGACATAAAGAAAGCACCCTTTATCTTTTTCTGTAGAATCCCAATGTAAAGCAATATGTGCATCCGCCTTATTGTTTGCCAAAACCGTTCTTGCCACATTGTCAAGCTGCACATCTTCTTCGCTACGAATCAGAAGAACGTCATAACCCGCATTCAATAATTTTTTGGCAAGAATATGTCCCATCTGTAATGTGACGGTCGCCTCTTTCGTGCCGTCTTTAAAGGTCATCCCGGAAGAAACTGCAAGCGCTGTAGTTATTCCGGCGGCATTTATTCCTCCCGTTACCTTTCTGGTGCCGTCCGGATGACAAAGTGTCCGTACTTTTTCCCCGCCTTTTTGTGCCATGACCGGCATTGACCGCTATCGTAATCTTCTTCGGATTTTTACTGTCAGAAGTATACAAAATAGCCTTTCCCGTATTGATTTTCGCATTTCCTGCATATTTCCAATTTAAGTTCAGGCCGATTTCCGTTGCTGCAAAACTATGCATGGCAAGCAACACGGAAAGGGCCATTCCTAAAATAATCCCTTTTCCCCTCATCTTCTCTCCTCTTTTCTTTCTACGTATCTTTCTCTATTCAAAAGGCATAAACCTTAAAGTCTCAGTAATAAGGATACTGGAAGGGGCAGCGCTCTACAACCGTCTTTCTATTACAGTGCTATTACAGTTTTCTTACAGGAGAAATCGCGAGACAACAAACCATAGAAGTACAATTCCTCCAAAGATGATTCTATAATAGGCAAATACCTTAAAAGTCATGATTTCGAATGTAACGGAGCAGGAAGCGAATACAATAGACGCTTACAAAATACGTTAGAATCATGGCAAGAATAAGCGTAAACCACTCACTTCCGCTGAAGTTCCTCCATGCTTAATGAGCTTCACAAGACTTGCTCCGGCCATAACCGGTACACTGAGAAAGAAGGAAAAACTCCGTTGCAGCAACTCTTCCGACCGATAAAAAGCATGGCGCCGATAATCGTTGCACCGGAACGAGAGGTCCGGGAATCAGTGCCAGACATTGAAACAGTCCGATTTGGAAGGCAAGCGTCCATGATAGATCCTCTACTTTCGTAATCCTAAAATTCTTATTTTTCATTTCTCTTCTCCACAAAAAAATAAAGAGAAATCCGTAAAGAATCAGCATCAGAGAAACCACGAAACCATTATAAAGATATTTATCCAAAAAGATCATCCAAAAGCAAGACCGAAAAACCGCAGCAGGGAGACAGGCCAAAAGTATTTTTCCGATTAAAATCGCCTTTTTCCTCTTTCAGATAAAATCCTCCTCCCCTCTTTCTCTTTCCAAAGGGCCAGAGGCGTAGAGCAAACTGCTGCACAACAGCCATTACCGCGGCAAGCTGAATTAAAACCTCAAAAGTGGAAAAGAATTCCTTACTCCCGTGTAAGGGAATGATATCCTGCAGAAGGATAAGGTGACCCGTAGAAGAAATCGGAAGCCACTCCGTAAATCCCTCTACCAGGGAAAAAACAATAAGCTTTAAAAATTCAACGATATTCATATAACTCCTTTTATTTCTTTAAGATCAAGCGCTGTCTTCATTAATCCGGAATTGTCCAATCTATAGGACTTAATCCCTCTTTCTCCAGGTAAGCATTGCATTTGGAGAAGGGTTTGGAACCGAAAAATCCTCGATAAGCACTTAATGGACTGGGATGGGGTGCTGTAAGAATCAGTCTCTTTTTCTGATGAATCATCTTCCTCTTACTCTGTGCAGGACTCCCCCAAAGGATATACACCACAGGATCTTCCTTTTCCTCAATCGCCGCGATTGTTGCATCCGTAAATTCTTCCCACCCGATTCCCCTATGGGAAAATGCCTGATGCGCACGAACCGTAAGCACCGTGTTTAAAAGTAAAACTCCTTGTTCCGCCCAAGGTCGTAAATCTCCATTTTTCGGAATAGGACAAGATAAATCATCGCTTAATTCCCTGTAAATATTCTGCAAGGAAGGAGGAAGGGGCATTCCCTTTTTTACGGAAAAACTGAGTCCCTGCGCTTGTCCCGTTCCATGATAGGGATCCTGTCCCAATATCACAACCTTGAGCTTCTCATAAGGACAAAGCTCGTATGCCTTAAAGATCTCCTTCGACGGAGGATAAATCTCCTGTGTTTTATATTCCTTCAGTACTGTTTCATACAAACTTTTATAATATGGCTTTTTGTACTCGCCCTGAATATGCTCTACCCAATCATTCTCAATCATGAAATCTACGTTGCTCCTTTTTTGCAGTTACCTGCTTATATAAGTCATAAAAGAAATGAACCGGTTTTTCCTTCTTTAGGATATTCCTGTTCTTCCAGTTCCAAAATGGCCTTGTCGTAGGCATTCACAATTTTCGTACCTGCACTGTGAATCAGCTCTCTTTTAAAGGCGGATCCGTAATTCGCATGCACATGACCGTGCACCATATACTTTGGTCTATACTTTTGCACCAGTTCTTCAAAGGCCAGAAACCCCCGGTGTGCGGGGTCGTCCATATCTCCGTATCCTCGAATCGGTGCATGCGTAAGAAGTATATCAAAACCGTTTTTCAAGAAAATATCCTTCTTTACTTTCTGTACTCTTTTTTTCTCATCTGCTCTTCCGTGAACATGAATTTTCCGGGTTTGTACCAAGGAGCGCCACCCAGTCCGAGAATCCTTAATCCCTTAAAATCATAGACCTTATCCTCTATACACTCACACCCCAGAGGAGGCTTAAAGGAATAGGATTCATCGTGATTTCCGTGAACATAGAGAACCGGGGCCTTTCCCATGGTAACCAAAAACTGCAGGTAATCCGGATTCAAATCTCCGGCGGAAAGAATCAAATCAATGCCCTCCAGTTTTTCTTTTTTAAAATGATCCCAAAGTCCTTTATTTTCTTCATCTGCTATACATAATATTTTCATAGTAAGAACCCTCCGGAAAGAATTGCTTCCCGTGACTCTTTGGTGAAGGAATCCAGTGGAGGAATCTCTCCCAGGACATTGTCATTCAGCCACCGCATATCCACAATCTCATCCATCTCTAAACTGTCGGCTCCCTCGTCCTGTATTTTTTCCTCTTGGCTATGGATTTCTCCGGCAAAAGGACGAAGTCTTCCCTCTATTATTTCCCTTTCTAAAATAGACAAAAGTTTCTTGGAAGAATAATTTAAATTTGCGGAAAGAATCACATCAATAACCCCTTCCTTTAAACCATAGTAGTAGTTCAGCGCGCTGTGGCTTTTTGCAAGGCTGCTGCTATGATAAGATCCCTCCAAAATGGAACGCAAAATAATCTCATAATATCTGCCCCAGTTATAGACTGCCGCAGCAATATTAAAGCTTACTTCTCCCTCGCGACTGATGTATAGCCCGAAATCTCTGCTACGCTCAAAGGGCTTCGTAAACTCAGGGCCGGAAATAGTTCGAATCCCCTTTTCCCGAAACTCTTCCTTCCAATCTGCTCCCTCTACCCCGCTCCAGGACAGATGTACCTTGGCCCATGGATTAATAAACTGCGCACCGATGGCAAAGGCATTGATATTCGAGACAGTTCCATATAAGGGGAACTGCTCAACATAGCCCAAGTCATTTCCATCTGTAATGGATGCAGCAAGTGCACCCATCAAAAAAATTTTTGCCTCATACATCCTGCCGTAATAGGTTCGGATAGAATTGTAAGAAGCATTCACCGAACAGTTTAAAAATGGAGACATCCGGATGTTCCAGAGCAAGCTTCACTCCTTCCTGCGCCATAAACGGTGCTGTAGTGAAAATGACATCCGCTCCCCATGCTATGGCTTCCTCAATCTTCTCTTTTACTCGTTCATCCGTATTGCAATTTTCCCAGCTTCGACTCTCTACCTGCTCCTTAAACTTTTCCTGAATATAATTCCTGCCCAGTTCGTGGGAATATGCCCAGCTGGAGCTTTCCACCGTTCTTTCGTATAAGAAAGCGATGTGCAGAGGGTTCTTTCCGTCGTAAAGGCTTCCCGAAGAAAAAATATCTAAGAAGCCTGTATTTTTCTTCACTTCTCCGGGATTCTGTACCAAAACCACTTCTCCTGCAGATTTCTTATATTCATTCCGCAGTTTTTCCAGATTCTCTTTGATATTTTCCGTGCTGTTATCCAAAATGGATGCCATACCGTAAACCGTGATATAGAGGAAAAAAGCATCTCCCGCAGTAGTACCGAGTTTCTTTCCTCCTATGCTAAAATACAATTCGGAAAAGCGTGCAAAAGCGGCACGAACATCTTTAGAAAGCTCGGATGACCAAGGCTCTCCGCTTTTCATTCCCAAAAAAATTGCGTGAAGCGTTCATAGGCACCCAGTTCCGAAAAAAATGAATGTTGTATATTCCGCTGGACTTAAAAAATCCACAAATTCATAATAGAGCTTGTTTTCTCTCTCCTCCGTTCTTTTCGGCAGAATCCGAATAACCGTTGCCGGAATAGACACCGCTCCGTTATATCGGCTAACCGATACACGCTTATTTCCTTCCAGCACATAGAACTTATACATATATTCATAGACAATAATCGGCTCACGAATCCCCTCTTCTCTGGCAGAATCATATAGAGCGGACCATTTACTTGCGAACTCCGTATTCGGTCTTAGTATAGGCATAAAATTTTTCGCAAAAGATTGCTGCCTTGACTTCGTTTTTGTACCGACAATATCTGTCAAAGGAATCTCCAGAAGTCCCAGCCTGTATTCTCCCTGTATTTCCTCTTTATTCAATTTATCATCCAGAGCCTCCAGATAGGGAGACTCCCCAAAAAGCAGGGCATTTCTATAGGCTCTATCCCCAGCTTCTTCGCTTCGATATAGTCATCAATCATAGGACCTCCTTCATAAACATGCAAAGTATAGCATAAAGCAGGGTAAAGCGTCATCGTTAGGTTCAAAGTTCATAAAAAAAGGGATTAGAGCGGCGATTATGCCACTCTAAATCCCTCTATCAAAGCTTTATTGCGGGCCGTTTGTACTCCCTGCCTGAATTGAACCGCCATTTTGCAGTAGAGGTACCGGAAGGTCCCTGTGCACTGGGTCCGTCGATTACCGGATTGCTGTTTCCGTTCGGATTCGGGCTGCCCGGATTACTGCTTCCGTTTGGGTTAGCTGTTCCCGGATTTCCCGAACTGCTTCCTCCCGGTCCTGCCGATCCCGGTCCTTGCGTATTTGCCGGATTGCTCTGCGCCGGAGAGGAGGAGGAACCCGCTTCTGTAAAGTTCAGATTCGACGTATCAGAAGTGCATACACCGTGTTCATTAAAAACTGAAGGAACGCCCATCCAGAGTTACTGTCGTATTCACAAGCATCTTTCCGTCATCCAGATAGTAGTAATGGCTCTTCTCTCTCAACCATCCTCTTACCATTTTTTTCCGTTTGCGCTGAAGTAGTACCAAGTATTTTCTATCTGCTTCCAGCCTGTGGACATCTTTCCGTTACTCGGTTCCATGTAATACTTGTTTCCGTCCGTATCCGTCTTCCAACCGGTTTCCATATTGCCGTTGGAAGCGGAAAAGGTAATAATAATCTCCGTTTAAGTTCAACCATCCGCTCTGCATAGAGCCGTCCGCTCCAAAAATAATACCACTTATCGGCAATCTTTAACCACTTCTGCATAGGAAGTGACCCGTCTTCAGGCGCAAAGTAATACCACTTATCGGCAATTTTTTTCTCCAGCCGGTAGCCATCGCACCGTAGGACTTCAGATAATACCATATATCCTTTCCGTCCTTTTTGCAACTTCAGCCATCCGGTCTGCATGGTTCCGTCAGATTTTAAATAATACCAATTCTTGTCAATTTCTCTCCAGCCGGTAACCATAAGACCTGACGGACGGAAATAATGCCAAGCATTGTTAATCTTCTTCCAGCCCGTTACCATATAGGTATCTGCCCCGATATAATAGTAACCGGAAGATGTATGAATCCACTTTCCGCTAACCTTCTGTTCTGTCTTCGGATCCACAAAATAATACTTTCCGTTCTGCTGTCCCCAGCCTGCGGCAAATGCAGTCAGCGAAAGGCTGGCCACACAAACCCCCACGGCCAAAGCTTTTAAGCCGAATTTTTGACTAAATTCATAATCTTCCCCCTTTGAAGCGGATTCTTCGTAAAATTATCAAAAAGCAGCTCTCTTCTCTTAGAAAACTGCCCATTTTTTTCTTTTCACACTATAGCATAGCTTCATTTCCAATTTCTATACTAAGCTCTTACTTTTCCTTAACAATTATAAGAATTTTTTTACTAAAAAGGGTCTGTAAATAATCAAAGCATCGTCCTGATTATTTACAGACCCTTTAGATAATTTTCTTTTATTTTTCTTTTTATTTCCTTTTTAAAAATCCATCGAATTACAGATTTTTTTCTTCTTTACCTTTTTTTCTTTGCCTTTTTTTATTCTTTTAGTCTTTTAATCCCAGCTCTTTGTTTTAACCAATTCAGTCCTGCTCTTGTCACATAATTATATGGCTGATTGAAATGTGGCATAAAGAACAAGTCTACTAAGGGAAGCTCCGCCATGGTCAGACCCTTCTGAATAGCCAGAGAAAAAAAGTGAATGATAGCCGTTGCATCATAGCTGGAGCCTAACTGGCAACCCACAATCTTTTTATCTTCCTTTTTGTAAACTATACGAAGCTTAACCTTCGAGTTCTCCACTTCCATAAAAAGCCGGGAACTGGGTATCCTCGTAATCCTCGTAGGATACGTCCATGCCTTCTCTCTCCGCTGCCGCTAAGGAAAGTCCGGTGCAAGCCAGCTTGTAGCCGTAGATTCCTAAAGCACTGGAACCCTGAACCCCTAAGCTCTCTACAGGAGTTCCGCAAATGTTATGGCCTGCTACAACTCCGGAACGTACCGCATTGGTTGCCAAAGCGATATAGTTTTCTCTACCTCTTGCATTGTCATAAAGGCTTGCACAGTCTCCGATGGCATAAACGGAAGGATCACTGGTTTGTTGCTTTCTGTTTACCAGATAAGCGCCGTTTTGATACAGCTTTAAGTGCTCAGCTCCCAGACTTGCATTGGGTCTGAAGCCCACAGCACAGATTACCATATCCGCATCATATACACCCTTATCGGTCTTAACGCCGGATACCTTACCCTCTCCTAAGAATTCTTCTACCTTCTCACCCAAAGCCAGCTGAATGCCGTGCTCTTCCATTCTGTTCTTTAACTCATCGGAGAAAGGAGCATCAAAATAGCCTGCAAGAATACGATCCACCATATCAATTAAGGTTACTTCCAAGCCAAGACGCTGGAAGGCTTCTGCAAGCTCTACACCGATATATCCTCCTCCAAGGACACATACCTTTTTGAATTCTCCCTTCCTTTTCAATTTCTCAATGACTTCCGCAGCATTCTGATAAAGCTTTACCATCTGCACATTTTCTAAATCAAAGCCTTTTACCGGAATTCTATTCGGGATAGAGCCTGTGGCAAAAAAACAAGATTGTCATAGTGATCTTCAATTACTTTTTCCATCTTTTTAACTCTACCTTGACCGTCTTCTTATCGTAATCAACGGAAAGCACACGAGACTCCATGTTTACCTTTGCACCCTTCTCCAAGAAGTTCTCCGGCTTTGCATAAAAGAGTCCGTCCCCGGAATGAATCTGCTCTCCAATCCAAAGTGCCATTCCACATCCTAAAAAGAGATATTGCTGTTCTGATCATAAATGGTTAATTCCTGATTGGGGTAGGATAAAAATAGTATTGGCGCAGGCTGTTCCCGCATGATTCGCTCCTACCAATATTGTCTTTGCCATGAGATTCCTCCTTGAATTTGATATTTTTTTAGCAATACCTACATTTTACCCCATTTTTTTCTTGGGAAAGAAATAAAAATTAGTATAAATAATTGTTCTTATTTTATTCCTAAAAAGCTTCTTTTGCATCCTTAAAAATATCTAAACATTTTCAAGCTATACTCACCAAACTCCTGTCCATTTTTTTCATTTTATAGGCACACCACAAACTCCACAGCAGTCCGGAAAGTCCCATATAAGCAATTAAAAAGCTTATCCAATTCCACTTTACTTCTTGCACCAAGCAGTAAAGGCTTCTTCACTCCTTCCACATCTGCCGCCCATAGATAATCTTCCAATAACAGCTTTGCCGTATCAAAACTCATATAGGAATAAATCGCTCCCATGGCTATATCCAGTAGAGGATCCGCCATTCCGGCATATTCCCAGTCAATCATTTTCACACCCTCTTTTGTGAAAAATGAAATTATCCTATACCGCATCAATATGACAAAAGGCAAAGGGGTGAATCGGTTTTTCCACAAGACAGAGCATCTCTTCCATACTCTCCTTCATCTTCCCGTAGTCCTGATAGGGAATCTCCCCCCCTCCTTCGAGGCAAATTGCCTCGTAGTACGGAGTCTTTCTCGTAAGGAAAAACGGATGCCCAACCATTTTTCCTGCTTTCATGAAGCTTCAATAAAAAGCTTCATGCAGGCTCTTCTTTCTTCTTGCTTGGAAAAAAATCCGCATTGCGGGCTTCTTCATAATAACGAGAAATCTTATAGCCATTTTCCGGATTAAAAATAAAGGAGCTCTTCCGTAATATTCAGTTCCTTTACAATTCTATAAATTTCTTCCTCTTCTTTTCGGTTAATTAGCTTTCCCGTTCCTACTCCAGGGATACGACAGATAAAAATCTTTGCCTGCATAGTCTTTATTCTTACTCCCTTCATCAATGCCGAAAAAGAAAGGATTTATTGGTCATACCGGCCTTTAGGCAGCGAAGTCGTACAATATCTTGCTCCGGGACGGCAAAGACGGAAGAAATCAACTCCATGGCTTCCGAACCGGAATGATTGTTGTACTTTTCATCAAAAGAACGAAGCTCTTCCAGATTTTCAAACTCATAAATCTGCCCCTCTTTTTGCTCATTTCGATAAATTGGAGGCAAATGCTTTATGCATAAACGGAGAACATCCTCCCAGTAAAAATCCTCCGTTCCGGGTTTGTGATAGTATTCCTCCAGATACGGTAAAAAAGCAGAGAAGAATTCTTTCTTAAAGAAAACGGGGCCATACATGCAATAAGCATCTTTTCCGCCAACTTCTACGCTTTTAATCTGCCCATCCTTTGCACAATCCAAAACCCATTCCTTCGTTTCCCCTTCCATAAAGTTTGCCGCATACCAAGATAAAGGTTCAATACTATGGTACATATTTTCCCGCATCCAGTTATCGGAAGAAAGAATATAAAAACTCTTCCCCTTCATTGCCTTTCTCGCATGATAAAGAGTCCCTGATGGTATTCTTCGTGGAATACTCCGGATTATAAAAAGCTTTACTCCATAAGCATCAATAAGATAATCAAATTTTTCCTTCAAATATCCCACAACGATGGTAATATCGTAAATTCCCACGGCATGAAGCTGCTTAATCTGCCTTTCAATCATCCTTTCCCCAAGAACCTCCAGTAAGCCCTTCGGACATTCATAGGTAAGCGGAACAAAGCGAGAACCAAATCCCGCAGCCAATATAAGGGCCGCATCCACCTTATGCTCCTCTAAAAACGCTATGCCTCTTTCCGTAAACTGCCGTGCTGTTCCTCTTCCTCCCTGCTTTTCAAGATATCCCTCTTCCTCCCAGCCTTGAATACACTGGTTCACTTTCCCAAGTGACATCCCCGTTTCCTCAGCCCACTGTCTTTGGCTGTATTCCGGATGTTCCATAATATTTCTCAACAAAATAGTACAGGAATTCATTTTTTCTCCTTTGCTATACCGTATGGGTATTTGTTCATAATACGAATACATCGGCATTTTATGAACAATTATAATAGCAGAAAAGAAAAAATTTGTCCTGTACTATTCTCCATTTTATGAAATTTAAGATTTTTGATACAACTTAGCTCTTTAAAAAGACGGATTACACTTCGCTCTTTATATCTCCGATACCTCATACAAAAGGTCTCCGTAGCTCGGGAACGGCCAAAGACTCTTATCCATGATTGTTTCCAAGCTATCACAAGGCCTTCTCAGTTCCTGCATAGCGGGAACAATGGTCTCATAAGCATAAAAGGCCTTTTCCCTCTCCGACTTACATTCTACGGATTTTTCCAACTGCGCTAAAAGTGCTTCTCTTTTCTTGTCAATCTCCTCTAAAAGAGCAGAGGCCTCATTGAGTAAACGTTCTTCGGCATAAGTGGAAGCCGTCTTGGAAACCTCGCGCACAAGCCTTAAGGTAGAAGCCAGTCGTTCCACATACTGAATCGCTGCAGGAATAATCTGCTTTCCACTGATATTCACCATCGCCCTTGCTTCAATATGAATTACCTTTGCATAGTGTTCATACTCCACCAGTTCTCTACTTCTAAGCTCCGATTCCGTATAAATCGAGAACTTGGAAAAGAGTTTAATGGCCTCTTTTTTCGTCAATGCGGAAATAGCCTGTACCATAGAGGAAAGATTCGGAAGTCCTCGGTTTTCCGCTTCCGTAACCCATTCCTTTGCATAGCCGTTTCCATTAAAAATGATTCTTTCGTGCTTTGTAAGAAGCTCCTTAATATAGTCATGCACCGCAAGTTGGAAATCCTCTTGTTTTTCCAGATAATCCGCAGCCTTTTGAAATTGTTCCGCGGTAATCGTATTTAGGATAATGTTGGCACTTGCGATAGAATCGGAAGAACCCAGCATACGGAACTCAAACTTGTTACCGGTAAAGGCAAAGGGAGAGGTTCTGTTTCTGTCCGTATCGTCCGCCAAAACATTGGGAAGAGCACTGACTCCCATTGTCAGACTCTTCCTTTTCTTTGACTTTGTCGCGTATCCCGTTCCGATTAACTGCTCTACTACACCCTGCAGCTGGCTTCCAATAAAGCAGGAAATAATGGCGGGAGGTGCTTCATCCGCCCCCAGCCTGTGATCATTTCCTACATTGGCCGCAGACATACGAAGCAGTTCACTGTGTGAATCTACCGCTGCCAAAACACAGGCAAGTACCAAAAGGAACTGTACATTTTCATGCGGACTTTCTCCCGGATTCATAAGATTGATGCCGTCATCCGTAGTAAGAGACCAGTTGTTATGCTTTCCTGAACCGTTCACACCGGAAAAAGGCTTTTCATGAAGAAGACACTCAAGACCATGTCGAGAAGCCACTTTTTTCAGGCTTTCCATAACGAGCTGATTATGGTCCAGAGAAATATTCGCCTCTTCATACACTACAGCAAGCTCATGCTGGGAGGGCGCCACTTCATTGTGCTCCGTCTTCACCGGAACTCCGAGGCTCCATAACTCCTCATCAAGATCCCGCATAAATTCTGCAATTCTCTTTCGAATTATACCGTAGTAATGATCATCCAGCTCCTGTCCTTTCGCCGGCATACTGCCAAAAAGAGTCCTTCCGGTATATACCAAATCTTTTCTTTTCAGATATTTTTTTCACGATCAATAAGAAAGTATTCCTGCTCGGCTCCAACGGATGGCTTAACATAGCGACTTTTGTTGTTTCCAAAAAGCCGCAATATACGAAGCGCCTCTCGGTTAATTGCTTCCATAGAGCGTAATAGGGGCGTCTTCTTATCCAGTGCCTCTCCGGTATAAGAGCAAAAGGCTGTAGGAATACAGAGGGTTACGGTTTCTCCTTCTCTTCTTAAAAAGGCAGGACTGGTACAGTCCCAGACCGTATATCCTCTTGCTTCAAAGGTAGCTCGAAGACCGCCTGACGGGAAGGAGGATGCATCCGCTTCCGAACGCACAAGCTCCTTACCGGAGAACTCAAGCATAACCTTTCCTTCTCCCACAGGACTTAAAAAAGCCTCATGTTTTTCCGCCGTGATTCCCGTAAGCGGCTGAAACCAGTGGGTATAATGTGTGGCTCCTTGCTCAATCGCCCACTCCTTCATTCCCTGCGCTACGGCATCCGCCAGCTCCAAGGTCAGAGAATTCCCTTCTTGAATGGCTTTTTTCAGATTCATATACACATTCTTCGGAAGTCTCTCCCGCATCATTCCGTCATGAAAAACATTCTTTGAAAAATTATCCATCCTTCTCCATCCCCTTCAATAGCTTTGAAAATATCATAAACAAGACATCGTACACTTGCTTTCAACACTCGGTATAAATGAATATTTCGTAGCATTGAAATATAAATGTTTCAATACTACGAAATATCAATGTTTACAATTCTGTTTTATGATTGCAACTTTCGGAATACCGTTTGATATTCTATTTATGCTTTTCCGCCACAACCGAAAAGCGCAATTTTTTTCTTACATTCCTCAACAATCGCTTCAGCACCCGGTTTTAAAAGCTTTCTCGGATCGAAGCCCTTGCCCTTTTATCCTCTCCCGCTTCAATATACTCTCTGGTAGCCTTTGCAAACACAAGCTGAAGCTCCGTATTTACATTAATCTTTGCTACACCAAGAGAAATTGCCTTCTTAATCTGGTCATCAGGAATGCCGGTACCGCCATGTAAAACCAAAGGCATCTTATCTCCTACTGCTTTTTTTGATTTCTGCTAAGGTTTCAAAGGAAAGTCCCTTCCAGTTCTCCGGATATATACCGTGAATGTTACCGATACCTGCTGCAAGGAAGTCTACGCCAAGATCAGCAATCTTCTTGCATTCCTCCGGATCCGCGCATTCTCCCATTCCGATAACACCGTCTTCTTCTCCACCGATGGCACCGACTTCCGCCTCAATGGAAAGCCCTGCCTTATGTGCTGCAGCAACCAGTTCTTTTGTCTTTTCAATGTTCTCTTCAATAGCAAAATGAGAACCGTCGAACATAATGGATGTAAAGCCAGCCTTAATGCAACTGTAGCATCCGTCATAACTACCGTGGTCCAAGTGAAGTGCCACGGGAACTGTAATTCCCAAGCTCTTATCCATTGCCTTCACCATAGCTGTCACGGTTTCAAAACCGCACATATACTTTCCAGCCCCCTCGGATACTCCTAAAATAACCGGAGACTTTACCTCCTCGCAAGCCAGTAAAATGGATTTGGTCCACTCTAAGTTGTTGATATTAAACTGCGGTACTGCATAGTGACCGGCAAGTGCCTTATCCAGCATTTCTTTTGCGCTAACTAACATAAATCCTCCTTATTCTCTCTTTCTTTTACCCTGAAATAGTACAGTGCAGTTCATCACTGCATTGTAGAAAAATTCACAAATACGCTGTGAGTGTAGCACAAAATTCCCCCTTAGGAAAGCAGGAAATGAGAAATGGTTAACTTCATATCCGGAACAGTACAAACCGTATTATGGCGCACTTCGCTTTCCATTACATCCCTGATAACTTCCGGCATGGGTTTCTTCCATAGCTCCGCAACGGACTGAATTGCAGCATAGACATCCTCCGGCACGTACTCTTTTAAAGCTCGAAGTACGGTCTGAGAGAACTTATAAGGACTTGCAGTGGAAACAATTAATAATTTTTCCTTATTCCCGCTCTCATAGGCATAATGGTCTGCTAAAAGCTTTGCCATAGCGGTATGCGGGTCAAGAATGTATCCGGTCTCTTTGAAGGTTTGGAAGATAGTTACACTTCCCTCTCCATCCCTTCCGAATCCACTGTAGAATTCTTCTTCCAGTTTTTTCTGCATTTCTTCCGAAATCTGATATCTTCCTCTCTCATTTAAATCCTTCATATAAGCCTCGATATCCTTTTCCTTACGGTTTACCGCATACAAAAGTCTTTCCAGATTGGAAGAAATCAAAATATCCATAGAAGGAGAAGTAGTAAGATGGAAGGGCCTGTTCTTATCATAAATACCGGTATGGAAGAAATCGGTCAAAACCTTGTTTTCATTGGAAGCACAAAGCAATGTTCCAAGAGGCAATCCCATTTCCTTCGCAAAATAAGCAGCTAAAATATTTCCAAAGTTTCCTGTCGGTACGGAAACAGTCAACTTTTCTCCTTCGGAAAGCTCTCCCTGCTTTAGTAGCTGACAGTATGCGTAAACATAGTATACAATCTGTGGAACCAAACGCCCGATATTAATAGAGTTCGCAGAAGAAAGACGATAACCCTTCTTTAAAAAGCTCAGCCCTATATTCTTCATCAGCAAAAATCCGCTTTACGCCACTCTGCGCATCATCGAAGTTTCCTAAAATAGCAGCAACATGAGTATTTTTACCCTTTTGCACCTTCATCTGCCGCTCTTGGAAATCGGATACACCATCTTTAGGATAGAATACAATAATCTCCGTTCCTTCCACATCACTAAAGCCCTCCATGGCAGCCTTTCCCGTATCTCCGGAAGTGGCGGTCAGGATGACAATTTTCTCTTTAATGTTGTTTTTTCTTGTGCTGACTTTAAGCAGATACGGTAAAATCGACAAAGCCATATCCTTAAATGCCAGTGTTTTTCCGTGAAACAACTCCAAATAGAAGAATTTACCGTCCTTTACAACAGGGGCGATTTCCGGACAGTCAAACTTGTCGTCATACGCACTACGGATACAGAAGCGAAGTTCTTCCTCAGTAAAATCCGTAAGATACAGCTTCATCATCTCATAGGCAAGATCCTGATAGCTTAGTTCAGAAAGCTCTCGGAGAGATTTAGAGAGCTTAGGTATGGAATCCGGTACAAACAGTCCTCCATCCGCCGCTAGTCCCTTTTACAATCGCTAAAGAAGGGCTCACTCCTCTTTCTCCGCCTCGTGTAGATTGGTAATCCATACTTTTCCTCCTTTACTATAATATCCCCTTCTCCAAAAGGGCCTCAATCTTAATTCTTAATAATCCAAAGATAAAAATCATTCATGCCGGAACTAATTACCCATCCTGTCATCTTTTTCCCCTTCCCTGCGAAATACTTTTTCAAAAAGAATATCCTACTTTTTCTTCCCTTGTAAACAAGGGATTTCTTGCCTGGAAACGACTCTCCATGGTTTTCTTACTGACCACAATACAAAAGAAAAGTAAGAAGCAATAGGAAGAGAAGAAAAAAACAGAATTCCGTGAATCATGTAGTTGGTTTTTGCAAACTATAAATTCCATAAAAAAACAAACCGTAAAGCAAAAAAACTGAAAGCCATACGCAAAAAAATACTGGCATAGGCAATATTTCTGGCCAAGAGACTGCATGCAATTCCCAAGGCACTGAGAAACAGGCAGGAAAATCCCATAGGTCAAGAAATACAAGAAAAAGATAGAGATTGGGAATTCCGCTGTAAATATACACGGTAGCAAGAAACGGAGGGAAGATATGGCCAAAGTCCCCAAGGTACTAATTTCGAAAAAGCTTCCCTGAAGATAATACTTTTTACTGTCCAAGTCCGTGCCGAGGAGGAGTTCAAGCATATTCTGCTCTTCTTCCATACTCAAACCGGACACTGTAATTGCCGGCGCAAGAAGGAGCAGAAGAAGAAAAAGGCCAACTGCCACAAAATAGTATATTTGCAAAAAGGCGGAATAACGAATCTCTCCTGTTTGCAGTCCATTCAGAGAAATGTAATACAGATTACTGATAAACAAAATCAGAAGAATAAGGTTGGTAAAGGAAATCAAAAGGGGCAAAAAAAGTCCACGGTTGAACAGTAATGTTTCCTTTCGCCAAATCGGATTTTCATTCATAGGAAATGATACTCCTTTCATCCTTTGCTTCTTTTCCCAAAATATTTTCCATACTTCCCGCCTCTCTATAGAAAGAGTGGAGACAAATCCCTGCATCCACAATTCGCCTTAAAAGCTCCGCCTCTTCTCTCGCGTTCCCCTTAAAACGGATGTGAATTTCATTTTCCTTCAGACTGATAGACTTCACTTTTTTATCCTCTTTTAAAAGGCTTAATATATCTGTCCGTCTGCCCTCAACCTGAATCACTATAGGATTCTGCTCACTGACCTCTCGAAAAATTGTAGACACCGATCCTTTTCGAATCACCTTTCCCTGATGAAGAAAGGCCAGGTGTGTACAAAGGTCCGAAAAATCGGAAAGACTGGAACCGGTCATAAAAATACTCTTTCCCTGCTCCGCATAGTCTAACAGCATCCCTTTGATTTCCGTTGCGGTCCGAATATCCATAGATGACATCGGCTCGTCCAAGACTAAAATCTTCGGCTCATGCAGCATGGCACGAACCAAGGAAAGTTTCTGAAACACCGCCTTGGGAAGTATTTCCATAGGGCTATTTTCCCATGAGCTGATATCTGCAAGCTCCATCAGCATATGAATCCGGGATCGAATCTTACTGTCTTCCATGTGATAGCAGGACGCAAAAAACTGCAAATACTCAAAGACCTCCATCTTTGGATATCGTCCAAGAACCTGTGGAACATAACCCAAACGTCTTTTTAGTCTTCTCACTCCGCTTCCTGCTTCCATGTCATCTATCATGATAGTTCCTTCATCCGGAGACTGGAGTCCCATAAGAAGCTTCACTACCGTCGTTTTCCCGGAATCCGCCAATCCTAAGAGACCGAAAATTTCTCCTGTCTCTATTTTTAAGGAAAAATCCTCCAGAACCAGATAATTGCCAAAGCTCTTTTTTACATTTACAAACTCTATCATCCTATCTCCTCCTTGGCACTAATGGTAATCATGGGAAGGAGTTGTCTGATTTCCGGAGACGCAAGGGACTCTTTGGAAATAAAACGAAGCTTCAATTCATTTTTTTCATTCAAATAGGGCTTTAAACGTGTACCGCTTAAAACGCCCTCTTCCTTTCCGATGCTGTCATAGCCTCCGGTAAGATGATTATAAATAGCCATATTTCCTTGAAAAATTCATTAAAAAGGCGGTTACCGTCCGCTTCCACATCCAACCTCTCAAAGGAAATACTCTCTATCTTTTCTTCCTCCCCGAGATTGTAGACAATTTCCAGCGGAATCATGGGATTCATGGTATTGGTGCCGGTGTCGAACTCCCCGCTTTCAATGTAGGGATCCCGGGAAAGGGCACTGTATTCTTTGACTCCTCCCTCACTTCTGCTCAGTTCCATGGATGCGGAAACGATACTGATACCGTATTGTTCCAAGTTTTTCTTTCCGATTCCTTTTTCTTTCACGGAGCTGTCCATAAATTCCGGACCATCCTCTCTTGCAATCGCAAAAAATCGGGCATCCGGAAAATAACCATGAATCTGCTCTCCTAAAAATAAAGCGGATAAAATTTTTACTGTTTCCCGTAAATAAAAGAGTACTGAGGTAATCAAAGTCGCCGATGGGAACTGCTGTGGATTCCAAACCTCCAAGCTGCACGCTTTGTCCTTTTTCCAGTTTACCCAGCTTAATAATTCTGCCATAGAGAAGAATAAAAGCATCGGAAAGGGTATATTCTGTATTATTAGTCAATTCACCGGAAAGGACTCCTCCAAAATAAGCTACACTTCCCTCTATCACGCCTTTATTATTGGGGACCTTTTTATTTAAAAGAAAATAATGCGGACTGAAGGGCTCCCCATTTTGAATGTCTATAACGGATTTTTTTCACGCTCCTGCAGAATTTCCGTACGACTCAGGTTTTCCTCTTTTCTTAAAAACGCCCAAGTCTCCGGTATAGTCCAAGCCTTTCAGGATTGGATTTACCGTATATTCCGCTTGAATTCCCAGAGAAAAGTTGCGTTCTTCCGGAGAACGCAGATTAATATAATTTTCCTCATCTACACTCTCTTTTGTTCAGCTGCAGAAGCTTTACATACGAAATAAAGCTTCCGTTAAAGCGAGTTCCCATGCCCAGCGCCCATATCAAAAGTGTACCGAAAAAGCGCCAAAAATAATAATACTGGGACGATATGCTCTTAGGGGAATGTTGCTTACGCATAAGAAAATAAAGACCGGGCCCCACAAGAATCAAATAGCAAAAGTAAAATAATAAAAAATATAAAGGAATGGACGGCAGCTTTGATAAATCGGATAGATTCATCAGCTCTTCCAAATCCCAATACTGTTTTTAGGCTCCGCTCCGATGCGGAAACAGAGAGGGTATCCAATCGGTTTTGCCCATAAATCTGAAGAAATAAACGACCGATGTAACTACTGTCTTCCGTCGCATAACGTTCCAACTGCAATAAATCATAGCCCAGAACAGCCAGAAGACCGTTTCCTATGGGACAAACGGAAAGAAACGGGGTTCCCTCCGAAAAACGCGCTTTCCCTTCCTCCCTTCAAATAAATCGGAGAACTCGTAAGATTTTCCGTACTTCCTGTTCCAAGTCCTTCCTCATCAAAGGTTCCGCTGCCCGTTTTCTCTTCTCCCAAAAAGAGACTGCGGTTTTGAAAATCAAGTGGCGTTGCCAAGAAAGATGAAAAATCCTCTGAAAGTGTCTGCATCCCATTCTCGGATAAAGAAAAAAAGCAGAACTCCTCCGTGCTCTACATAATGCTTAAGACTCTCCCTTTCCTGCTCTTCCAGGGAGGAAAGATCAAAATTCGGATCAGCAACATGTCTAAAAGATAGAGATCCGCCTCCTCTTTAGGGAAGTTGTCTCCAGTAAAAATTTAACACACGGGTTTTTAAAAGACCGTCATTTACCCTTGCATTTTGTAAAAAGCTGATGTTATCCCCATTTTGGGATAGTACTCAATCAAAAAGTTCCGCATCGGATCCGGAAATATCCAGACCGACTCGGCGAGATACTCAACTGTTCTTTTTAAGTTTTCCACACTTAAAAAAAGCTGATTCACTCCGGAAGGAAGCATAAAATTCTTATCTACTTCCTTCAGACTGTTTCCTTCCACCACCAGCGGATAAGAATATTGAATAATATGTTTTCCGGATTCCGCAAGGATAATATTCAAAGTACCCGAAAAAGCCTGCTCTTCCATATTCTCTATCTTAATCTGTAGGGGCAGATTCCGCCCCGCCTTCGCCGTATTCTGAATTCCGTAATGCAGACTCATATTCAGTCCGTCAGCAAATCCTCTTATCGAAAAAAGAAAAGAAAACAGAAAAAAGAGAATCAGTAAATAGTTTTTTTCAATCTTTTTCTTCCCCTCTTTCCGCTAAATTTTTTTCGCCTTTTTAAGCTGTGTTGCTCCCTGATGCCTTTCCATCTTCCGCATCATTACGTATTCCCCTTCTTGGCACTTCCTTTTTGCTTTTTCCCTTTGCCTGCCCTTATTTTCCGAAGTTTTCATCCCTCCCTCAAAAAGGCTTTTTTCCTCTTCGTACTCCAATGGCAGGGTAACAATGAATCGGGTACCTGATAAGTCGGACTTTGCCTCTACAGAGCCATGATGCATTTCTGCAATATTTTTTTACAATGGCAAGTCCCAAGCCTGTTCCTCCGGTGCTTGTAGAACGGGAGGATTCCACCCTATAGAACTTATCAAAGATGTAGGGAAGCTCTTTCTCGGGAATAGCATAACCAAAGTTCAATACCGTGATACGAACCAGTTTTTTTTCCTTTCGAAGACGAATTTTTACCATTTTTCCATCCGCACCGTATTTTATAGCGTTGGTAATCAAATTATCAAAAAGTCTAACGAGAAGATCCCCATCTCCGTCAATATATAATTTTTTTACATTGGAGGTAAACTCATAATTCAGATTGTTTTTTTCAAAGTTCGGATAGGATTCCTCTATCAGCTGAGAAAGAAGCTCCACCAGATTTAATGTAATGATATTCATATTCATCTTTCCATACGAAAGCTTAGTGAAGCCAAAAAGTTCTTCAATCAGTTTTTGCAGACGAAGCGCCTTATTATATACAATCTCCAAATAATGCTCTTTCATCTCCTCATTCACGGATTGACTATTTTTTTAATCAAATCAAGGTACCCTAAAATAGAAGTAAGAGGCGTCCGTAAATCATGGGCTATATTTGTAATCAAATCTGTTTTGGACTGTTCATTGCTTTTTTCCAGTTCTATATGCCGAGACAATTCCTCTTCCATAAGACGAATACTTTCCGCAATATGAGCAATTTCTCCTTCTCCGCTAATATCCACTTCCGTTTGGAAATCACCGGCAGAAATCTGCTTTTACCGCTCTTGCGAGTTTTTTTCAATGTCTCTTGCCGTCTTTCTCTGAAGAAAAAGGAAGAAAGCGAAAACAGGACTATGCCTAAAAGTACAAAAAGCAGGATGCTGATTGTACCTGCAAAGGCAAAGCCCTGAACAAGGGGGTGGTCGTTCCCCATTTGATAAAGATAATTGGTATAAGAGCTGATGTTAAAAACCAGAAAACACTCCACCACTCCGGTAAAAATGGCAGACATCCCCACATGGAGAAGAATCTGCATCATATAACCTCTTCCGAAATGGTGCGTTAATCTATCTTTGTCCACTTAAGAACTCCTATTTCTCAATCTTATATCCTACACCCCAGACAGTGGTAATGATCTTATCCTCTCTCTGGTCTTCCTTCATCTTTCCGCGCAGTCTCCGGATATGGACCATAACCGTATTATTCGCCTCGTAAACCTTTTCATTCCATACCTTTTCAAAGATTTCATCGGTAGAAAAGACTTTTCCGGGGTGGGAAGCCAGAAGGAAAAGAATATCAAATTCAATAGGAGTGAGTTTTATCTCTTCCTCATCAATAATCACCTTATGGTTGTCTTTATTGATGTGCATATTTCGAATATTGATTTCGTTATTGATGTAATTTGTTCCCGCATTGGGGTTTAACTGTGTATAGCGGCGAAGCTGAGACTTCACTCTTGCCGTTAATTCCAAAGGATTAAAAGGCTTGGTAACATAGTCATCCGCACCGCCCGTAAGTCCCACAATCTTATCCAGATCCTCAGACTTAGCGGAAAGCATAATCACGGGGATATTGGAGCTTTCCCGAATCTTTCTGCACATTTCCAAACCGTTCATCCCCGGCATCATGACATCCAAAAGAACGAGATGAATTTCTTCTTCACCGAGTATCCTTAGACCTTCTTCCGCATTGTAGGCTTTAAATACCTTATATCCGTCGGAAACCAGATAGATTTCTACAAGTTCCGCAATTTCTTTTTCATCGTCAACAACCAGTATATTAATCTGCTGCATACAATTCATCCTCCTTATGCTTTCCGGCATACAGTCTCAGTTTACCCAATTAGAGAAGCTCATGGCAAGTCTTTCCCTATTTTTTCACAAAATATTCTATTTTTCCTTCGGATAATTCCCCAAAAATACGAAAAATCCACTCCCTCTTCTTTCAAGGTGGACAAGGCATTTTCCACTCTGCTGTCCGAAAGATTTCCGATTACATCAATAAAAAAATCGATAGGAAAAAGGCGCCGTCTCCCACAGGTCTGCTTTTGAATCATGCTTAAAGACAATCCGTTACACATAAAACTTCCCAAAACCTGATAGAGACTTCCTACATTATCCGGAACAATCAGGCTGATGCTTAACTTATATGCATCCTCTGTATATATTTTTTCTTTCCCGAAAATAAAAAAACGGGTTGCATTCTCTTCTTTACTGAGTTGTTCTCGTAAAATACTAAGCCCATAGTACTCAGCAGCTTCTTTACTGCAAAGCACGGCGGCTCCCTCTTCTCCGGATTCGAAAGTTCCTTTGCGGCAATTGCCGTATTCGCACTGGGAATCTGCTCTATATCGGGATGCACATAAAAGAAATCTCTGCACTGCGAAAGAGCCTGCGGATGAGAATAGACCTTTTTTATATGATCCAATCCCTCTCCGACTCTACTACAAAGGCAGTGGGATACAGGATAATGAATTTCCCCCAAAACGACCATAGTCGGGTAGCGATTTAAAAAGATCATAGTTGTCTTGTACCATCCCATAAGTGGAATTGTCCATAGGAAGGATTCCATAATCCGCTCTTCCTTCCTCTACTGCATCAAATACATCTCTAAAGTGCAAAACGGAAATCATATTTTTCATCCGGAAAAAAATTCGTCTTCCCGCAAGGTAGGAATAGGCTCCTTTTAGTCCCTGAAAAGCAAGTTTTTTTTCCGGAAAGATCAGTTTATCCGCTTTTTGGAATGAAAAATGATTGCTTCTTCCCGCTTCTTTCAGATACTGTACCTGTCTTCTTCTGGAAAGAGTCATGAGCTCCGAGAAAAACTCCCTCACATAGGCCTTCATCGCGGGATCTTCCTCTTCTACCATGGCAGACACCGCATTTAGCTTCTCTTCTTCCCTTCTTCCGTCAAATACCGCCTTACCGCTTTTCAGCTTATCCTTCGCGACTTCCTCTACAAGCTCCATCCTTTTTCGGAACAGTTCTACGAGCTTCCGATCTATCTCATCGAGCTCCTTACGAATCTCTATCAGCCCCATCTACACCTCCAGACCTTCCATGCCGTTCATAATACATCCGCTTTTCTCGGATTGATTCGACGGCTTTACGGTAGCCCGGCCATCTGAAACCATCCGACAGTTTCAAAAAGATTCGGTTGCTTCATCCCGTTCTTTTTTTGCTTTAAGTCCCGTATCATGGAAAGTACCTTTTTCTTCCGCATACTTTTCCGATATGCTTTCTTTCCTCTTCAGAAAGCGCAGAAAGCAGAATCGGCTCCCCAAAAACGTACATACACTTTAGTGCTTTTTCAGTCTTGGAAAATCCTCTTCCATGATTTTTTTCTTGTGTTAATCATGGCAACCGGGATAATCTTACAACCGGTCTTTTTCCGCAAGCTTAAAAAGAACCTTCCTTAAAGGGAAGTAATTCTTCTTCGCTTGCTCCTTTTGCTCTCGATCCCTCAGGATAAATCCAGATAGAAATGCCTCTTTTTAATTTCAGCAATTGCCTCAATAATGACCTTAAGATTTTGCTTTAAATTATTCCGGTCCAGAAAAAGACAGTGCAGCTCTTCCATCCAGAGCTTCAGAGTCGGAATCTTCGCCAAATTATCCTTTGAAATAAAGCCTGTGACATTTTCCATGAGGCTGTAACCTACTACAATGTCAAAATAGGAACGATGATTTCCTACAAAAAGTACCGCCTCATCCTTCGGAATATTCTTAAGCCCTTCAGCCTGTACTTCAACTTTACAGATTCTTAATATCGCTTTCAGCTTCCGTTGCACAATGGATAGGCATTCCAGATCCCTTTCTTTCGTTCTCTCCTTCTTTCGAAGAAAAAACAGACGAAGACTGCCGAAGGTTAAAAAGTTAAAAAGTAAAAATAATACACGAATCAGAGATAGCATGCTTTCCTCCTATAGCACATCGGAAAAATGAGGACGCAAGCTTCTAAAGAAACGCAGTCCAACAAATAAAAGTAAAAGAGTAACCGCCCAAAAATAAAGGCTCAGTCCCGGTCTTTCAAAGAAAAAGTTTCCGGTAATCATCGAATCACGATATCCCGCTACAATATAGTAGAAGGGATTCAGCTTGAAGAATATTTTCAGTATAGGCGCTTTGTTGGTAAACAAAAGCTCATCATACATAATGGGCACCATCCAAATCCCGAATTGCAAAACAATACCCACAATCTGTTGCATATCTTTAAAAAATACGGAAATTGCAGAAGTAAAATAGCTTAAGCCAAGACCAAAGCAGGCTGTCGCAAAGGAATAATACAAAACCTGCAGCCAGCTGAGTTTTGGAAACTTTCCACTAAACAAGTAAAAAAGAAACATCACCAGTAAAAAGAAACCGTGTACCAAAAGACAGCTTAAAAGCTTAATAATCGGTAAAAGTTCTATCGGAAAAACAACCTTTTTCACCAGATAATGATACTCCTGTAAAATTCCGGTATTCATATTCATAATTTCGGAAAAAAAGAACCAAGGAACAATTCCCGGAATAAGCCACAGGGTATAGCTTACATTCGGCACAGGAGGACTGGACTTAAAGCCGTATGGTCCGAAGATAAAGGCATAAATGGCAATGGTAACCAAAGGCTGAATAAACATCCAGACCGCACCAAAATAAGATCCGACAAAGCGCTTGCGAAAGTCTGCTCTTGCAAGCTCCAAAATCATCTTATGCTTTTTTTTACATTCTCTTAATAAACTGAACAAATTCTATTCCTTTCAGGAAAAACGGATCAAAACAAAACAAATCTTACCTCATTTTCTTAAGACTGAAATAAGGTACAGTAAGTGTATATGCAGAATACCAAATTGGCAAGTATCTGAAAAAGCAGGATCCCTCTGGCAAGCTTTTCCCCTTTTTTCCCTCTTAAGCCAAGAGGAACAAGAGAAAGAATAAAGAAGGGTAGGACAGGAATAAAATAGCGCCCCTGCACTCCCAGAACATAATCTGTCCTCTTCGGAGTGTATGCAAAAAGCATCATTGTAAGTGTCACAAGAACAAGACCTACGCTCAAGAGAAGAAACACGGTTCTTTGCGCAATATTGAGTGTTTTTTTTCGGATTGCTTTCTTCTCTCCCAAAATTGCAGTAGCAAAAGGAAACAGGAGGAAAAGATAGCAAAGCCCTTCCGGAAAGGAAACCCTTGTATCAAACTGTCCCAAAGGATTCCCCACCATAGTTAAAAGGTATTCCTTACCCTTAATCATAAAAGTATTCCGAAGTATCTTTACAAAAACATCCGGCTGTGCAAAGGTCTCTCTACGATTATAGGTTTCCTGTACTATACCGTCTCCCACTACATCGGACACATTTACGGTATCCGCCTGGGGTCTTAGGTAACGACTAAAGGAATCAAAGTTTACAAGCAGTACGCCAAGAACGATGGAAAGTCCTACGGCAAAGATAGCAAAGAAATAGAGAAGAGGCGAAGAAAATCTTCGATACGATACCACTACGCAAGATGCAAAAAGCATAGAATAAATCATTTTACAGGGAGAAAGGAGAACAGCCAAAAGACAGATTATTCCTATTTCCTTCAGCCCCAGCTTTTCTTCCCGATGCTGATAGTCCAGCACTATAGAAAGAAGAACAAAGCTCAGTGCCAGAATAAAGGTATCATAAGACAGAGAAGAAACGAGTTCCAAGGTCATAGGAAACAAGGAAATCGAAAAAAGCATTTCTCTCCCAAAGGGCATCTTCTCTATAGCAATGGCACCCATAAAGGCAAAAAACAATAAATTAAAAAAGCGCCCGAAGTAAAGAAGTGTGAAACGAGAAGCGGATATGAGTCTTGCAAAACTAAATCCCAGAGCCGGAAAGAAATAAGCAAAGGGTGTGGTGGAAACCGGTTTTTGCAGGGTATAGCCATATCCACCCTCCTTTGCAAAAAATCCGGCTTCCTGTCTTTCCAGAATCTGTTCCCTTTGAATGAACATTCCGAAAACAGTAGCCTCATCCGGCTTTTTGTCTCCACTCCAATCATCTATTTCCGTATCTTCTTTTCGAATACGCAGATTACCGTCATGATCATATAAGGGCTTGGGCGTTCCCAGCATTTTTGAAGAAAGCTCGTATGCTCCCACATAATGTAGAACTTCATCCGGAGCGGACAGCGGCATCAAAACAAAGGAATAAACAGAACCCAAAAGCATCATTGTAATAAAAAATCACTTGAGAAAGCCTGGTTTTTTTTAGAAAAAACAGAAAAAATACCAAAAGGAAAAGAAGGACGGAAAGGAGAAAAAGAAAGAACACCTCTCTTCCGAAAGCAGGATACACTCTCATGTCTTCAAGCAATTTAATCATTTCTACTCATCACTCCCCTTCTTTAATTTTTCTCCACCCTTTTTATCTATACTACCCTATCTGTCTTTTCTCTTTTGTTTCTCTGTTCTGACTGTCTTTTACTCTTTTGTTTCTCTGTTCTGGCTGTCTTTTACTCTTTTGTCTCTCCGGTCTTGCTCTCTTTCTCTCTTTCTCTCCTATCCCGTAAGGCTTCATTCTGCACCAAAGTCTTTACACGTTCTTCCAGCTTCCCTAAGGCCGCATTCACATAGAAGAGACGAAGCAGTAAAATAAAAATCACGAACAAAAAGAGAAAATTCGCCGTGGAATAAATTCCGAGAAGCCTTGCCAAGATATCCGGTATCCCCGGGAAAATAGAAAAAACCAACAGTAAAAGAGAGAATCAGCCAAAAATATACTCTCTTCAATGCGCATTCTTTCTTTTCTTAATTGAATGATGCAAAAAAAGAAATAGGTAAACAGACAAACTGCCAGCAAAAATAATACGAAATAATAAAGTCATCTTATTTACGCCTCTAATTCCGAAATTTCTCTAAAAGAATTTTCTTGTTCTGAAAGTACTGTGGGTTTAAGGTAAATCGCCGTAGTAAAAACTTCGGTATACGAGAATAATTTCTTCCCGCCTTATAGCCCGAGAAACGAAATATGGTACGGAAAAAAACAAGGGAAAAAAAGTAAATATGCCTTTCCTTCAGAAAGAACTGCTTTACTGTTTTGCATAATCATCCTGATTCCCTCTTTTTCGGGTGGAACCAAATCAAAAATCTCTCGATAATCCCTGTGAGAAACTCCTAAATCAAAATTTCTTCTAAACTGCTGCAAAGCAGTGAAGCGATGGGAGTGATAGACCCTTGCTTCCGCCTGATAAGCAACCTTATATCCTGCCTGCTCCGCTCTAGCTGCAAAAAAATCATATCTTCGTTAAAAAAATAGTCGGTACGAGAAAACCTCCCAAAGAAGAGAAAAATCTCCCGTTTGTACATACAACAGACATTCGATGCGAAAAAAGCATTTGATTCCCAGCCTATTCAAGTCCTCCATTCCTTTAATCTGCGAAGCTTCTCCGTAATTAAATGTTCGGGAAAGTCGCTCATCAAAGGAACTTTCCTTTGTACAGCACTGTCTCGCATAGACCTCTGCAATTTTTTTGAATCTTGAGAAAAAAAGCGGAAAGCAAGGCTCTCGTCATTTTTTCATCTGCAGGTACCGCATCATCTGTCATACATAAAAAATACGGAGTATCCGAAAAGGAAACGCCAAGATTTCTTGCATAGGCATGGTCAAAATCTCTACGGGAAATATGGTGTAAACGAATATCCAACTTTGTATCCTTTAATACGTCTTTTGGAAAATAACATTCTTCCGTATTGATTAAAATTACCTTTTTCGGAGGAAGCTCCTGCTTTTCCAGGGCTTTCAAAAGCTTTCGAAACTTCTCTCCCGGCTTATAGCACGGAATAATCACATCAAAAGAAGAAGCTTCTTCGGTTTGTCCCGCTGTAAAATACCCGGACACCGAAGAGCTCTTTCCCATAGCCTTATATTCCGCATTGCCTTCCCTTTTTTCCATCTGCTCCTCATTTTCCTTTTCTGCCCGCTATTTTAACATGGCTACCCGAGAAAAGAAAGAAAAGGAAAAGAAATAACATCATCAGGACAAACTGGATAGACGCAAAGAAAAAAATCCGGCTTCTTGCACCATAAGATCCGCTGTAAAGAAGGAAAATGACTGCTCCGAGAGCATAGCCCGTGAAGATTCTCTTTTGTTGTCTCTTTGTGACCAAGATATAGTATTCCAGATTCGCAAGAGCATAAAAGCATCCCCCCAGTATTAAAAGACAGAAAGTCCATCTTTCTCCTGTTATTTTCCCGGAAAAAGCAGGACCTAAAAGCTTCTCCAAAATCCATAGAGCAAGAGGAGAAAGGAGAAACGCCAGCCCGAAAAAGGAGCAAGGACAGGAGTAGAACCTTCTTCATTAAACTGCTCTCCTCTTTTTTAAACCGCAATTTGTCCCCGCTCTGCCAAAGTGCAGCGAGAGTCGGTAGTGCAGGACGAATGATAAAATTGGCTAGAAGATATATAAAATTACTGGGCATAAAAAGAAGATTATAGATACCGGATGAGGAAGAGCCCAGCACTGCATCCACAGCATACTTGGAAGAAGAAAAGACATAAAAATCCAGGAATACGGAAAGAAAAAGAAAAACACTGCCGGAGAATAACGCTTTCATCTTCTGTGTGAAAGCAGTCTTTTCCCCAACGAGATATCGCACGCTTTGCGAGCGATACTCGTTATGAATTAAATGCACTGCTCCAAGTTCCCTCGTTTCCTCTAAAGGCAAGATGGCAAAGAGGTAAAGAGAGAGAACCTGGCTTAAGTTCATCAATATAACACTCAAGTAAAAGTGTTTTACTAAGTAGAAGACCGCAAAGTAGAACAAATACAGAAAGGATAGTCCTAAAGAAAAGAGACTGTCCCGTTTTATATAATTTTCCTCGCCTTTGCAGTTCCGACTCGTAAACGTCGATATAGCCGTCTAAAATTTTATATAGACATAGGAAAAAAAGAATCGAGACCTTTTCCACCGTATAGCTTCCATTTGTATATTGATATAAAAAGAAAGAAAAATAGATAAAAAGTACGGCGAAAAAAAGAGCTTAAGATTCGAAAGTAATGGTAATCACGAAAAGAAAATTCTCCTCTCATATCCGTAATATGAAAAGGACGAATTCCAAAGTAAGCCAGAATAAAGAACTGCTGCCCCAATGTGGAGTAGCCAAAACCGAAAATCCCGCCTTCCTTCTCTCCTAAAATACGCAAAACAAAAAAAGCCAAAACCATGGAAGCCAAGGCATAAGTCATACTTCCCAATGCATTCCACAGAAACATCGTTTTTCATCAGAGATTGTTTTTCTCCTATCATGCCTTTCTCCCTGCGCTACTTCGTTTTACCGTAAAATAGAATGGATAGTCCCACCCTCGCCATATATTGCATCGCCTTAAACGGTCTTAAGTAGGATTCTCCTTCCTCTCTTTTTCTTACTTCTACAGGAACCTCCGATATACTCATCCCCGCAAGAAGGAGATGTGCCAAGGTATCCGGTTCCGGAGAAAAATTCTTTTCCAAAGAAAAGCGGGTAATTGCCTCTCTTCCATATAATCGAAGTCCGCAAGTCGGATCGGTCAAATTCTTTCCGGTGCGGAGAAAAATCAAAAAACTTAAAAGAGCTGAGCCTAAGTCTCTTGGACTAAATCCCTTTTTTTTATTTAAAAACCGAGAGCCACAGACAATATCCACCCCTTCTCTTCCTTTTTCCAATAGAGCACTTACATCCTCCGCCCTATGCTGCCCATCACCGTCAAACTGCAAAGCAAAATCAAAATCATGCTCATGCGCATAGCGCATACCGGTCTGGAAACAAGCGGTTAAGCCCAGGTTTTGGGACAGTGCAATATAAGAATATCCTTTTTCTTCACAGAGAAGTACCGTTTCATCTGTAGAACCGTCGGAAATAATTACATAATCCGCCTCCTTGTCAAAAGAAAGGATATCCTCCACTACCTTAGGAATACTTTTCGCTTCATTATATGCGGGAATAATCCACAAAACTCTTTCTTTTCCGTTCTTTCTCTCTTCCATTGCCTCACTCTTCTTCACCGGATAGGTAGTAATCCTCATAGACCTTTCCGTAACTTCCGTAACGAATCTTGGCCAAATACTCCATCTTGTCTTCTACGTTTTTCTCTCGTTTCTCTCGCTCTTCCTGCATTTCTTTCGGAAAACTCTCCTCCATCAGAAATCCTACAAAATCTCCTCCGGCCATTTCAGAAAAGCCGATTCCTCCGGAGGGTCTGGGATTACACTCCAGAAAATAAAAGCATCTCTCCTCTTCTTCATAAATCCACTCCATGTTCACTAGACCATAGAGCTTTAGGTCTGCCATGAGCTTAAGTGATATTTTCTCCAAAGCCTCATTCGGTAAAATCCTGACACTGGTTCCCGCTCCGTTTCCTGTCCGAAGTTCTTCTCTTCTTACAAGGGCTCTCTCCACTCCGGATTCTCCCCGGAAAAGGTCTACGGTATAGATTTTACCCTGGATTTGTTTCTGAAAAAAATAGGCATCTTCCTTCTGCTCTCTAAAAACCTGATTTAAGAAAAAGCCCAATTGATCTTCTGAATGAATGTAATGAAGTCCCTCTGAAGACCTGCCGCTTTTCAACTTTGCAACCAAGGGAAACTCCGGCTCGGAAAAATCCATTTCTTCATAGCCTTTCCCTTCTATAACGGAAAAAGCCTTTCTCCATGGATAAGGATAAGTTTCTTCCAAGAAGATACTTGTTTCGAATCAAAGAAAGGTCTCCTTTTGGCAGGAGAAGCACTATTCCCTTCTCTTCATATTTTTTCCTGTTTTTATAAAAATAGTCTACCTCTATGTCAGTAAGAGGAAAAATGGCGTCAATCCCCCGTTTTTCTACAATGGAAAAAAACAAGCTTCCTCATAATCCTCTTCCTTCGAAACCAAAAGGAACCTGTATAAAACCGTCCACTAAAGCGGCATTGACCACCCACTCTTTCGGGTAACAATCCATTCCGAAGACGAAAAAACCCAATTCTTTCAGTCTTTTGATAATTGCCCTTGCGGAAAAGGAACCTATGGCGGTAAGCAGAATTCTTTTTCTCTTTCATTTGTTCTGTCCTATCTACTTCATAACAGTCTTTACAATTTTTACAATTCGCAGAATATCTTCTTCTGAAAGCTCAGGATAAATCGGGAGCGTCAGAATTTCTTTGGAAATCCGTTTTGCAAGCGGTGTTTCCTCTTCGTTAAACCGTCCCTTATAGCAGTCATAAGCATTAATACAGGGATAAAAATACTTTCTGGCATGAATCCCTTCTTTTTCCAAAGCAAGGAATACTTCATCTCTTTCCCTCTCCAAGAAGACGAACCGGCATATATGCATAGTTCTTTTCCAGGTCCTGTTGCTCCTTTGGGAATAAGAGATTTTCCAATCCTTGAAGTTCTTCCTTATATAGCTCATAGACTCTTTTCCGCCCCGCAATATATTCAGGGAGATGTTTCAAATTGCAAAGTCCCATTGCAGCGGAAAACTCGTTCATTTTTCCATTTCCGCCCGCGCTCTTTACCTCTTCCTGTCCGAGGATTCCAAAGTTCTTCAATTCATAGAGTTTCTGAAATAGAGCGGCGTTTTCCTCCCCGGAAACCACTGCCCCTCCCTCTATCGTATGAAATACTTTTGTGGCATGAAAAGAAAACATGGAAGCGGTACCAAAACTTCCTATGCCACGTCCCCTGAATCGCTCAAAAAAGGCATGGGCCGCATCGTAGAGCACCGGGATATGATACTCTTTTGAAAGCGCTTCCAGTCCCTCTACATCACAGAGATTGCCGTAGACATGAACCGGAAGAATCGCCTTTGTTTTATCCGTTATTTTCTTTCTGATTGCATCGGGGTGAATGGTAAAATCCTCTTCATCAATATCACAAAAAACCGGAGTAAAGCCTTTTTCTCACAATGGCATGCGTTGTACTGGCAAAGGAAAAGGGGGTGGTGATAATCTCCCCTTCCTTTCCAAAGCACTCCAATAAAAACTCCAAAGCAAGATGCCCGTTCGTAAAAAGCTCAACTTCCTTTACCCCAAGATGCGTCTTAAGTTCTCCCTTAGTTCTTCATGAAATTCGCCCATATTGGTAAGGAATCTGCTCTTCCAAAGTTTCTCAAGATAGGGAATAAACTCCTCTAATGCCGGAAGACTGGACCTGGTCACAAAGATTTCCGTCTTTTTTTCATTGGATTTTTCCCCTTTTTTTCTTCCAATTCTGACAAGATTTTTACAATTTTATAGTATTAAGCTGAAAATGTAAATGCCGGGTGGCACTTTCTACTTATTTATGATAAGGTTCTTAAGAATGATTTAAAAAAAGCATTTAGATTTTTAAAAATACTAAGCGTATAGTTCATTTCTACAATTTAGAGAGAATAGGACGAAATGCCCTATATGTAAGGAGGTTATGTATCATGAATAAAGCGAAAAAGCTCGCTGCACTCGGCATCTTGCTCAGCTTAACTCTATCGCAGCCCTTTCTAGCTCTAGCCGATACCCCTGTGTCCTCCGATACACAGGGTACGGAAACACAGTCGGAAACCATCAGTATCGGACCGGGGCAAAGCCTTGGAAACAACAGTATAGAGGAAAGCGGCCAAGCCGGAAACACGGTTTCTGACGGTTCTTTTGAGCATACGGAACTGAACGTCGACAGTATCCGTCCCTTTATGACAACACCGCATGATGCGGATGTTGCTGAAGATCCGGTACTGAATCTGGTTCCTCTTGCAACCTATTACATTTACAACTCTGCAGGAGATCGAATCGATTACGGATATACCCAGGACAATCAGTCCTTCACTTTCAGTCCGGAAGGCTTTAAACGAATCCTTATGGAACACCAGAACGTAGGAAGATGGTATTACAGAACCTACACTACGGAAGGTGCATGGGGTCCGTGGGCCGCTTCAGGGGAAACCACACCGGATAGAGGTACGGTAACCGCTATCATGGTCAGAGTAAAAGGATATACCCATAAGTTTGGCGAAGTCTATTACAGAGCTGTTCTAAATGACGGAACCGTAACAGACTGGGCAAAAAGCGGAGAAGCCTGCGGAAGCATCGGAAGCGGAAAGTATATTGTCGGCTTAAAAATTACGCTTTGGAATAACAATACCGCCTTTAGCGGAAGAAGAGGCAGAGCCTTGGACAACGCCTACGAGGAAGGTATTTATTTTGAAGAAAATGAAGCAAAGTATCGCCTTGCCAGCGGAGAAGCCTATACCGGTTTCGCTTTTGACAGCGACTCCAACCAGTATTATTTTGAAAATGGTGTTGCGCAGAAGGGATGGAAAAGAGTAGACGGTTACAAGCTCTACTTCAATGAACAGGGAATTCTGCAAAAGGATCTGGAACCGATTATGGGAAGACCCGGGTCTTATGTGATTCGGATTAATAAGGCAACAAGAACTCTGTATGTGATGGCAAAGGACGAAAGCGGAAACTTTACTATCCCCTATAAGACTTTAATGTGCAGTACGGGAACAGAAACACCGCTGGGCAGCTTCAAGATTTACGAAAAATATCGTTGGCACTTTATGCACAAAGATTGCTATACCCAGTTTCTTTCCCGGTTCTATAAGGGCTTCATTATTCACTCTCTTCTCTACGAAAGAGCCGATGCGAGAAGCTTTGATGCGATTAACTACAATTTTATGGACCAGGCTATCTCCGGCGGATGTATCCGCTTAAAGGCAATTGATTCCGCTTGGGTTTATGAAAATTGTAAAAACGGTACACCGGTCATCATCTACTCTGATGCATGGGACAAGGGACCTGTTGAAAAGGATGCTATCATGCAGGCTATTCCAAGAGAACAGAACTATGACCCCACGGATGCAACTGTAGTAGGACAGCAAAGTGCTGAAGATGCGGCAAAAGAAGCCTCTGCTAAAAAAGAGGCTGCAAAAGAAGCTGCCAATAACTTGATTGAGCCAAATGCTTAAAATTATGAAAACATGTATTATCATTCCGAATTACAACGGAAATCATTTTTTTAGAAAAGTGCATGCTTGCTTTGGAAAACCAAAGCAAGCATGATTTTTCTATTTTATTTGTAGATAACGATTCCAAGGACGAGAGCATAAAAAGCATAAAATCTTATATGGAGAAAGAACCCGAACGTGTCCTTCTTATTGAAAAACGAGGAGAATTACGGCTTTGCAAAAGCAGTAAACCAGGGAATTCTTTTTGCCAAAGAAGCCGGCGCCCGCTATGCCCTTCTTCTTAATAACGATACGGAAGTGGATCCCTTTTTCGTGGAAAAACTGGTCGAATTTATGGAAGAAAGGGAAGCGAAGGGCGAAAAAAAGTATTTGCCCTTTCCTCTAAAATGGTAAAGATGCATGATCCAAGGCTAATGGATGATGCAGGAGACGAACTTTGCGTTTTGGGATTTCCTTTTCAAAGAGGTCTTGAGGATAGTGAAAAAAACTGGAATACTCCGGAAGAAGTGTTTTCCGCCTGCGCGGGAGCAGCACTCTACTCTATCGATGCATTGGAAAAAACCGGACTATTTGACGAAAAGCACTTCGCGTATCTGGAGGATGTCGATATTTCCTTCCGCGCACAGCTTTATGGCTATAAGATTTACTTCTGTCCGGAAGCAGTTTGTAAGCATGTCGGTTCCGGAACAAGCGGGGGAAAGTACAGTAATTTCAAGGTAGAGCTTTCTGCCAGAAATTCCGTATTTCTCCTCTATAAGAACTTTCCCTTATTCCTGAAAGTCCTGAATTTTATCCCCTTTTTACTTGGATTTTGTATAAAGGCCATCTATTTTCAGAAAAAAGGTTACGGGAAAGCGTACCGAAAAGGCCTCCGTACCGGATTCCGGGAAAGAAAGACGATGAAGCAGGCGGATTTCCGAGGAATTCCCCTCTCGTTATCTGCGAATCGAAGCGAGGCTGATTCGGAACTGCTTCGTTTATCTGGAAGAGCGGAAAAGACGGAAAAGGCTGAAACTGTAAGACAGTGTTTCCCGGTTCCATAGATATGAAAAAGATAAGATAAGATATCCCCCCATAGGGATTAGAATCAGGAGTCGGAAGAGTTCTTCCACTCCTTTTTTTCTAAAAAAATACCTGTCTGATAAACCAGAGCTGCCATGAAAAGAGCTGCAAAAGAGAAGGAAGCACTTCTCGAATCTGCTCTACAAATCCGTAATTTAATAGCTTCTTATTCGGTCGGGTATTCAAATAAAAGCAGATCCAATCTCCTATGATTTTTCCCCCACAAAAACGGAAAGAGCCCAAAGGGCAGGGTTACTGCCAAAATCAAAATCCCCACTATCTTTTTTTGTATTTCAATCTTTAAAAAACAAATCCGAGCGCCCCCTGGCTATTCATGACTTGCAAGTTGATCATGTGCAGGGGGAAAAGCAGATAAACAAGAGAAAGAAAGTAGAGATAGGGTAAAAGCCCAATCCATTTTTCCGTAAGAAGGAGTATAATCAAGGGCTTTCCCACTGCCATAAGTCCAAAAAAAGCAGCGGAAAAAGCAAAAAAATGCCGATAAAGAAACACTCTTTTTAACTCCTTTAAGCAGTTTCTCCTTCTCTCCCTGCAACTTCGAAAAAGCGGGAAAAAGAACCGAGAAACCAAGGAGGAAAGGGTAGCGGAAATCAGCTTCGGAAACATCTCTCCTCGATTATAGAGTGCCAACTCTTCTACAGAATACTTCTTCCCTATAAGGAGCGCATAGAGATTCTGCCATATTTGGTCCACAATCCCCGATAAAAGAAGCTTCCAGCTAAATCCAAAAAGACTCTGCAAAGAACGAACGGAAAACCCGAAGCCCGGTTTATACGGTAAGAGAATAAAGTAAAACTAGGACAGAAGAGAAGCTAAAAATAATCTGTTGATATGCCATGGCATAGGCGCCAAATCCTCTCATGGCGAGAACTATGGCAAAGATACCCGAAAAAAAGAGGAAAGAAAACTGCAGAGGAATATTGGGCGAAAAAGACAAAGCACGGCTTGCATACGCAAGCTGAATGGAAAGAATCGCTCCCGGAAAAAGGAGGAGCGCCATAAGGCGTAAAAGTCCCGTCAATAAGGGAAGTTGATAGAAAGTCGCCACAAAAGGACTAAGGAAGAAAAAAACAAGATACAGAAGGCCCGCCAAAAGCAAGGAAGAAAACAAAGCCGTAGAATAATCAACTGCCTTAATTTCCTTTTTTTCTGCATCAAAGCTTGCGAAAAAAACCGGTTTGAATCAAACTGTTTGCAATACTGATAAAGATGGAAATAACCCCTACTGCCCCCACATCTTCTTTCGTAAGCAGACGAAGCAGGACAATGGAAAAGAGAAGCTGGATTCCCTGATAGGAAATCTGCTCCAAAAAAACTTCCAGAACATTCCTGAAACTACTTTTTTTCTAAATTTTTGACTCTTTTCTTCCGCCATCAACTATCCCTTTTTCTTCCTTGTACTTCAAGATTTTATACTTCTTGTACCCTTATACTCTTCTCTCGTGTTCTTATTTTCATGTGTTCCAACTTTAGATTTTTATTTCTTTCCATTCCGAAATGCCTCTGTAAAAAAACCGGTAAAGACCGGGAAGATGCGATTCCAAACGAAGTAAGAGCTTTTCCTTTACACTTAATTCCTTATACAAAGAACGATTTTCCCTACTATATATCTCAGAAAAATCCCGAAGATTCATAGCAATGGAAAAAGAAAGCCTATGAATCGACTCTTCCACTTCATGCTTGTATTTTCCCTGACTTTCCTTAAGAAAAAAAGAGCATAGCCCTGTTTCATTTCCTGAAAAATATTGTTCCTGCTTCGCTTTTGCTTTCTCGCCTCCCTGGGTCACAGTCCAAGATCCGGAGAGGTGAAAACGATAAGCAGAAAGAGCCTCTGAAAGATATACTGCTTTTCCTTTTAAAGCAGCCATAAGCTCCAAGGGCCTGTCTCCCACCGGAAAGGCATAGTAAAACTCCGGAAGCTTAAGAGAGTCTGTATCATCATAAAGCAAACTTCTCCTAAAGAACATGGAGGAAAAAGCAATCCCCCTCTATGCGTAATCAGTTCCTTCTCGCTGATAATACAATCCTTTTCATAGGGCATAAGGAGCTTCTTCGGTCCCTCTCTTCCATCCTCCATAATCACTTTTACTGGATGGAAGGAAAGGATTGCATCCGGATGCTCCTCCAAGGCTTTCCGTTGCTTTTCCAGCTTTTCCTCCGAAGAAAAAAAATCATCTCCGTCGATCACGCTGATGAAGTCTCCCTTCGCTCTTGGAAAGTTAAAGATTCCCGTAATATTATGCTTTCCTTGAGAGTATTGATTCTCTTTTTGTAGTATAGGAAAAACAATATCCGGATATTTTTCCTGATAAGCTCGAATCATCTCCTGACTGTCGTCTGTTGATGCATCATCATGGATGAGAATTTCCAAGGAAAACTCGCCCTTTTGCCTAAGAATGGAATCAAGACACTCCCCTATATACTTTTTATGTTGGTATGTGACCACACAGACCGAGATTAATGGTTTTTCATGGAATTCACTTTTTCATTTTCTATTGGTTTTTTCCGATTTCTGGTTTTTTCCAATTATCCGATGGATATCGCATTCTTCTTTTTTCTAATTCCCTATCAGCCAAGTTATCCCTTTTCTCCTTCTCTTTTCGGGAGAAAGAGCATAGCCCCTATAGTGCGGTAAAAGGGCAAGGGATAGATTTTATATCGTAACATGAGTTTGATTTGCTGAATCCGGGAGACTCTTTCCAAAGATAAAAAAAGGCGTCCAGAACCTTCCTGTCTGCTTCCGACAGCGCATCTCCATAGAGCCTATGAAATTCTCTTCCCTGGCGAAATAAAGCGGAGTATCGCTTTTCCGAACTCTTATCGGATTCGGCTCTCTCCTTGGCGCTCGTACCAAGTCGTTCCTCCAGCTCTTTTATGGCGCTTCCCTTTTTAGCGCCAAGAACATTTTTCCCATGTTGCCTGTAAGCGTAGAGAGCCTTCGGAAGCACAACAATATGACCGAAGGCCGCTGCCAGAAGGGCAATCCACTGGTCATGCATATAGACAAAGTCCGGACGCTTTTTTTAAATAGCTTAAAAGACTCTGATTTATCCCTATTGCGGCACCCGTAACATGATTTTGTATGAGGAGATTGGAAAAAGCTGTCCTTTTTCCCGAGGCATCTTCTGATAACGGAAAATAGGAATCCGCTATCTTTTTCTCCCTTTTCGTCTATCACTTCCATATCCGAATGGCAAAGCAGGGGACAAGACTTTTCCATATCGCTTTTTCCGCTTCCTGCAAAGCCTCTGTCAAAGCGGAAATCTTATCGGGAAAACACAAGTCATCTTGATCCGAAAGAAAGACATATTCCATCTTTTCATATGGAAAATCAGGAATCGTGCGGTTCACCAGTGCAGAAAGAATCATCAAGAAATGCTTCCATGCAGAGCCCGAAACCTCCCCCTTATCATAAAGAAAAACTTTTTCTCCGTATTCTTCCTTTGTCTTTTTGCAAAATCTCCCTTGTCCCATCGGTCGATCCGTCATCGGAAAGAAGGAGCAAAAATTCTCCCGAATAATCCTGAGTGAGCAAGGACTGAATCTGCTCTCTCAGGTATTTTTCGCCATTATACGTACACAGGACAATGATTTGCAAAATAGCCTCCAAACTGAATGTTTTCCGATTTCTTTTCCGCTCTATGTTTTTTGCTTCATTCCCACTCTACCGTATTGCTTTATCTGCTCTGTTTCTTCTTAGCGGAATAAGCTTCATAAAGCAATGTTTCCAGCAATACAATCGTCTGGAAAATATAAACCAGCAGCTTTTGAACCCCTCCAATAGACAGATATTTACTGTAATACAGTCTCTCCGATGCCTGCCGGATTTTTTCTCTTTTCACTAAAGACTTGATGCTTTTTCCGGTACTTCCGCTGTCTTGGTGTAAATAGCTCACCGCAGTACATAAAAAAACCTTAAAGCCTACTTTCTTCATGCGCTGTGCAATAACATTTTCCTCTTCATAAAGAAAGAAATCCTCGTCAAAACCTCCGCTTTTTTCAAAAGATTCTTTAGAAAAGCAAAGGCAAGAGCCATGAAGACAATCTACCTGCACATAAGGCTTCTGTTTCAAATATGCTTTTTTATAGAATAGGTAAGAGGAAAAAACTCTTCTGGAAAGTGGACCGGAAGCAAGGAGGGATAGGAAAAAGCCGTGAAGCTTCCACGCGGTCTTTTGCAATCCGATACCGTCCTGCATCACTCCTGAAACAAGTCCCGCTTCTCTTTCCCTTTGAAAAAGAGAAAGCACGGCAGGAAAATATTCTTCCGTAAAGGATGTATCCGGATTGGCTAAAAAAGCATGACACATTCCATTTTCAAAAAAAGGAAAGCGAAGCCCCAGATTGTTTCCTGCTCCATATCCTTGATTCTCCTTTGCGCAAAGAAGCTTTACTCGCTCATTCTGTAGGGCGGAAAGATGAGAAAGACTGTCATCCGTAGAAGCATTGTCCACTATGACAATATACGAAAATAGAGGAAATGTTTCCAATTCCTCTACCAAACGGGAGCTGTTCTCCCAATCATTATAATTTAAAATGACTATGCCTACAGCCATTCCCTTCTCCCCTCGAGCTTATTCTCTGTAAGTTTTTTCTATTCCGAACTATTCTAGCATGGAAAAGGATGGAAAAGAATAGCAAAGGGGATTTTCTTCTATCTCTTTCTTCTATCTCTTTCTTCTATCTCTTTCTTTTTTTCGCTTTTATATTTATCCTATAACAATTCCAGCTTATATTTTCATCTTCTTGCAAAGACTTCTGTAATACGCCTCTCCGATTCTTTCTCTAAGCTTCGGGAAGAAGAAGCTCAAGACATTCATCCCTCTATACAGCAGCATAAAAAGCTCTTTTCCTTTTACTTCTTCTACTGTAAACGGGCTGTTCTCCGCATAATAGCGGAAAGCCCTTCCGTAAGGATTCCCGCTTCCTCGAACGTAAGGCCGAGAAGCACCTGCAAAATGCACTATAACAGGGTGTGCCTTTGCCCGTTTAAATCCCTTCTTTTTCTCCAACTTTTCGTACCAAGGAGCATTCTCGCAAAGCCCCTTATAGCGAAAATAGTAATAGTTTGAGAAGAAATCGTAACGCTGGGGGAGCGGCTTAATCCTCCCTTTACATACTATATTCAGAATATCCTGATCATTAAAGGGAAGCCTTCCTTCTTAAGCTGATAATAGCGAAGACACTGCTCCTCCAAGCCTTGCTCACGAAAATAAGAAAGATTCCAAAGTATCATGCCGGCATTAAAGTAAGGCTCTTTTTCCGAAAGCCCCAAAAAGCGACAATGACTTTTATAAATACTCGGCTCAGCCGCCATACCAAGCGCATTTTCCGAAAGAGCTGTTGCATAAAGAGGTGTTAAGGACTGTAATACCACCGTATCCGCATCGAGATATAAGGCCTTCGTAACATTCTTCGGAAGCACTCCCGGAATAAAAAAAGTCGAAGCAACGTTGCAGGGGAAAAACTTCCCGTATTTAAGCCCGGAATACGTTTTTTTCAGCTCTTGCAGTTTTTCTTCCAGCTCATAAAAGGAAATCTTCTGCCCCTCTCCCTCAATAAAAGTGCCTAAGCTTCTCCTCATTTTCCTTCTTGCATCCCATACTCAGAATATGAAAATGTAATGTCTCCCCCTGCATAGTATGCAACACCGAAGAAATGGATACGGAAAGCAGCGGTATGAAATTGTCGTCAACGCCGTAAATAATATGCATAAAATTCTATCCTTCTGCCGTTTTAGGGTAGTAGAGACGATTGATTGCACTAAAGAGAGCACGAACCGAAGAACGAGTAATATTGGAGGAGATACCCACACCGAAAGTACTCTTTCCCGATTCCCTGTCCATTAAATGAATGTAGGACACTGCCTTTGCGGAAGCTTCTGCACCCAAGGCATGCTCATTGTAATCCATAACCGTAAAGTCCTTCTTTAATTCCTTCCGGAGAGCATTGACCGTTGCTTCAATCGGACCGGATCCGCTCGCAGAGACTTCCTTTAAAAACACCTCTGTTTTCAAAGCTCAACTGCACGAAACTGACATAGCCGTTCTTCTCATCTTCCATATCCATAGAACGTAAGTTTTTAAAGAAAAGAGGTTTCTTTGCTTCCACATATTCTTCTGTAAATACCTTAAGGATACGGTCGGGATCCACCTCTCCTTCCTTTTCGGAAATAAACTGGATATAGTCTGCAAACTCTCTTTGCATTCCCTTAGGCAACTTATAACCGTATTGATAATCCAAGATAAAGGCTACGCCACCCTTTCCGGACTGGGAATTGATACGCACAACCGGCTCATATTCTCTTCCAATATCGGCAGGATCAATCGGCAGATAAGGCACTTCCCAAAGTAAGGAACTATGTTCCTTCATTGCCTGTAAGCCCTTATTGATTGCATCTTGATGAGACCCTGAAAAAAAGCGGTAAAAACAAGCTTTCCCGCGTAAGGATGACGATCCGGAATCTGCATCTTCGTGCACCGCTCATAGACCTCTTTAATTTCCCGGATATTTTCCAAATTTAGAGCAGGATCAATTCCATGAGAGAACATATTGTAGGCAAGCGTCAAAAATATCCACATTGCCGGTTCTTTCTCCATTTCCAAAAAGAGTGCCTTCGATACGCTCCGCTCCGGCAAGAAGAGCCAGCTCTGCCGCTGCAATTCCCTCTCCCCTGTCATTATGCGGGTGAATGGAAAGAACAACATTTTCTCTTTCCAAAAGATGATCCGACATAAACTCAATCTGATCCGCAAAAAACATTGGGACTGTGCATCTCCACGGTATTCGGAAGATTGATGATTATTTTACGATTCTTTGCAGTTCCCCAAGCGGAAATCACAGCATTGCAGACCTCTAAGGCATAATCCATCTCCGTACCGGTAAAACTTTCCGGAGAATACTCCAGTCGTAACGCACCATGGAAATTCTTCTCCAGTCTTTTTTTACCATTTCTACTCCGGAAAGAGCAATCGCTTTAATCTCTTCCTTCGATTTTTTAAAAACTACTTCTCTTTGGAGTATAGATGTAGAGTTATAGATATGCACTATCGCTTTCTTTACTCCTTCCAATGCCTCAAAAGTTCTCTCAATCAGTTCTTCTCTGCACTGTACCAGAACCTGCACCGTTACATCCTCCGGAATCAGCTTTTGCTCTACCAGATTCCGTAAAAAATCGTATTCAATCTGAGAGGCGGCCGGAAATCCCACTTCAATTTCCTTAAAGCCCAAGCGACAAAGGAGCTGAAAATACTCAATCTTTTCCTCAACTCCCATAGGTTCCACCAAAGCCTGGTTCCCGTCTCTTAGATCCACAGAGCACCAGATAGGAGCCTTCTCCACCTCTTTATCCATCCAAGTTCTTTCCGGATAACGGAAAATGGGAAACTGCCGATAACGCTTTACTTTTTCCATGATTTTTCCCCCTATTTTACTCTATTAAACGATTGCTTCTCTTCTTTTAGGCTTAGTAATTCTTCCTTAGCAGCTTAGTAATACTTCTTTATATTGCTGTGTTTTTTTGAATTACACCCCTCTTACTTATACCCTGCCATTGTATCCTAATATTTATGCCTGAACCAGTCCCTCTTTTTTTCATAACTGCTATAACTTCTTCAACAAGACTTTTTACAAGATTCTTCCTTCTCCGCTTCCACCATAACACGGATAAGCGGTTCCGTCCCGGAAGCGCGAAGAAGAATTCTACCCGTATCTCCAAGCTTCTCTTCCACCTTTTTTACTGCTTCTTGCACAGCAGGATTACTCTCTGCAAGAGCCTTATCCGTCACTCTTACATTTTCCAGAACCTGTGGGAATTTCTTATAGTCGGAGAGGCATTCCTTTAGGCTCTTCTTTTCTTCCAGCAATACTTCCATAAGCTTGATACTGGTAAGAATCCCGTCCCCCGTTGTCGCGTGTCTCATGAAAATGATGTGACCGGACTGCTCTCCTCCTAAATCATAAGCATGCTCTGCCATATTTTCATAGACATAGCGGTCTCCGACCTGCGTCTTTTCATAGGAAATCCCCTCTGCATCCAAAACCTTATATAAACCGAAGTTAGACATAACGGTTGTCACAATGGTGTTTCCCTGAAGCTGTCCTTTTTTCTTTAAATTCTTTCCGCAAAGATAAAGAATCATATCCCCGTCTACCAGATTCCCCTCGCTGTCTACCGCAAGGCAACGATCCGCATCTCCATCATAGGCAAAGCCGATTTCACAATCACTGCTTCTTACGTAAGCCTGCAGGGCCTCGATATGGGTAGAGCCGCAATGATCATTGATATTGTAACCGTTTGGGGTATTGGAAAGGACATGGGTATCTGCACCTAGGGCATCAAAAACCGCCTTTGCGACGGAAGAGGCAGAACCGTTTGCGCAGTCCAATGCCACCTTTCTTCCTTTAAAAGAATGCATCGCAAGAGAAATAAGATAGCCTATGTAACGATTTCTTCCGGCGGAATAGTCCACGGTTCTTCCGATTTTATCTCTTTTTGCAAGAGGTATTTCCCCGGTCTTTCCATCCAGGTAGGCTTCAATTTCTTCAATAAAGTCATCGGAAACCTTTTCTCCGTTTCCGTTGATGACCTTTAAGCCGTTGTCATAAAACGGATTATGTGAAGCGGAAATCATGACACCGCAGGAAAAATCCTCCGCACGGGCAATAAAACTCACAGAAGGCGTAGTTGTCACATGCATAAGATAGGCGTCTGCACCGGCAGCGGTAATCCCCGCAGAAAGCGCATACTCAAACATATAGCTGGAGCGTCTCGTATCCTTACCGATTACAATACGGCATTCCTTCTTACCCCCTTCAGAAAAAAATAATACGCTAAAAACTTACCTACTCTGAAGGCATCATCTGCCGTAAGATCCACATTGGCTTCCCTCTATATCCGTCAGTTCCAAAATACTTTCCCATATTTAGCTCCTCCTTCTGCCTTATAAACAGAATTCTCCTTTATCCACGCTTTTCTCTATAATAGCTTTACTGTTTCGTTCCTTCTTAAAAAAATGCACAGAGTATTCTTTTTACAGCTTTATTATTATAACTATATTTTTTGTATTATATTTATAGCCTTATTTTATAGCTTAATTTTTGTGTCTGTTTTATGTTTTTTTTCAATATGTACCTTTCCCTATCTATCTATTCACCGTAGAACTTATGATAAAAAAATTCGGGACTGCTCCCGAATTTTTTTTAAAGCGAACTTTCATAGATAGGCTACGCGCTTCAATCTCTAAAAATGGAAAGATCCACATCTCTAAAGATTCCAAGCTATCCGCGAGTATTTTCCTTTATTAACCAAAAGCAGGAACGACAGGGACTAAAGCCTTTTTCCTCCCTCTTCCTCCGGCAGTTCTTCAAGGTAACGGGAAAGAGCATTCTTCCAGTCCGGAAGCGGAACAAAAGCCCTGCTTGTCTGAGCTTCTTTTTATCCAGTCTGGAGTTCTTCGGACGCTTTGCCTTACTAAGACCATATTCCTCGGTACTGACCGGAATCACCTTTCGTTTTTCAAGCCTGCCTGCCTATAGATTTCCTTTGTGAAAATCATACCGGGAAATATAATCTCCTTCGTTGGTAGCGTGATAGTTTCCATACTTTTCCGTGCAAATCATATCCACCAAAAGCTCAGCTAAATCTAAGGTATAGGTCGGGTTCCCCTATCTGGTCGTTCACCACACGAACTTCTTCGTGGTTCTTTCCGACCTTCAGCATCGTCTTAATGAAGTTCTTCCCATTTAAGCCGAAAAACCCAGGCAATCCGAACAATAAAGTATTTTTTTCTAAAAACTTCCCGGATTCTTTCCTCCCCCATCAGCTTTGTCTTTCCGTAGAAATTGATGGGAGAAAAAGTTTGGTCTCATCCGGCGACCAAGGCTCTGTTCCTCTCCGGAGAAAACATAGTCGGTGGAAAGGTAAAGCATCTTCCCATCTCTTTCCTTCATAATTCTTGCCAGTACACCGGGAACTTCTCCGTTTATTTTTCTCGACAATTGCCTGATTCTCGGGTTCCTCCGCTGCATCCACTGCAGTCCAAGCGGCGCAATGAATGATGGCATCAATCTCTTCCTCGGCAATCACCTTTCTCGTCTTTTCTTCATCCGTTAAGTCCAAGCCGATATAAGGCATGGTGCAGGCGGGGCTACCATCCTGCACTCCGGAGTAGCTCTCTTTGATATCCGAGCCGATGGCATCAATTTCCGCATAATAGAGGCTGTTCATGACATCATGTCCCAGCTGTCCGTTTACACCGGTCACAAAAACTTTCATCTTATCCCTCTTCTCCGTACTGCTTCTTATAGTACTCCTGGTACTCTCCGGAAATGATATGCTCCCACCAGTCCTTGTTATTTAAAGTACCAGTCAATGGTCACGGGGATTCCGGTATCAAAGGTATACTCCGGTTTCCAACCTAGTTCCGTCTCAAGCTTTGTCGGGTCAATCGCATAACGCATATCGTGTCCCGGTCTGTCCGTTACATACGTAATCAAAGACTCCGGCTTATTAAGTGCCTTTAAAATGGTCTTTACCACTTCAAGATTCGTCCTCTCGTTATGTCCGCCAACATTGTAAACTTCGCCGACCTTACCCTTTCTAACGATAAGATCAATCGCCTTACAATGATCCGTCACATACAGCCAGTCACGAACATTTTCTCCCTTCCCGTAAACCGGAATGCTTTCATCGTTTAAGGCTCTGGAAATCACAAGCGGAATCAGCTTCTCCGGGAAATGATAGGGACCGTAGTTGTTTGAGCAACGGGAAATGGTCACCGGAAGCCCGAAGGTTCTGTGATACGCCAAAACAAAAGATCCGCACTTCCCTTGGAAGAAGAATAAGGGGAAGAGGTCTTGATGGGATAGTTCTCATTGAAGAAGAGATCGGTTCTGTCAAGCGGTAAATCTCCGTAAACCTCATCCGTTGAAACCTGGTGATACCGCTCGATACCGAACTCCCTGCAGGCATCCATAAGGCAAACCGTACCCAAAACATTGGTACGCAGGAAAAGCTCCGGATCCTTTAGAGAACGGTCCACATGGGATTCCGCAGCAAAGTTAATCACTCTGTCCGGCTTTTCCGTACGAAATAAGTCAAAGATAAATTCTCTATCTGCGATATCACCCTTTACAAACTTATAGTTCTTCTTTCCCTCCAAAGCCTGTAAAGTCTCCATATTTCCTGCATAGGTTAACTTATCGAGGCAGATCCACTCCTCATTCGGATAGGCATTTACAGCAAAAATGCATAAAGTTTCCGCCGATAAATCCGGCTCCGCCGGTTACAATAGTTTTCATCTTTCCTCCTAAGTCATTACTCCATATACTTTCAGTCTAAAAATCATGCTATATACTTTTCATCTGAAAATCACTCTATATACTTTCCGTCTAAAACATCCTTAAGGTACTTGCCATACTCATTTTTCTTATAAAGCTCATACGCTTCCCATACCTTTTCTCTGCTGATCCAGCCGTTCTTATAGGCTATTTCTTCGAGGCAGGCAATCTTTCTATGCTCATGCGTTTCCACCGTATAAACGAAATTGGTCGCATCCACAAGAGACTCCTGTGTACCGGTGTCTAACCATGTGAAGCCTTTACCGAGAAGTGCTACATCGAGCTCTCCATTTTCCAGATAAATGCGGTTTAAGTCGGTAATTTCCAGCTCTCCTCTCTTGGAGGGCTTTAAGTTCTTCGCATACTCCACCACGCGATTATCATAGAAATAAAGGCCTGTCACGCAGTAGTTGGACTTCGGCTTCTCCGGCTTTTCCTCAATGGAGATAGCCTTTCCCGATTCGTCAAACTCCACGATACCGAAACGCTCCGGATCATCCACATAATAGCCGAAAACTGTCGCACCGCTTTCCTTTGCCACCGCCTTCTTCAGAATATCCTTAAAGCCGTATCCGGAGAAGATATTATCGCCTAAAATCATGGCTACCTTATCGTTTCCGATGAATTCCTCTCCAATAATAAAAGCCTGCGCCAATCCGTCCGGACTTTCCTGTACAGCATAGTCCAAGTTCATGCCGAGAGAAGAGCCGTCTCCGAGAAGCTCCTTAAAACGTGGCGTATCCACCGGTGTGGAAATAATCAAAACATCCCGAATCCCGGCATCCATCAGCACGGAAAGCGGATAGTAAATCATGGGTTTATCATAAATTGGCAGAAGCTGTTTGGAAGTCACTCTGGTTAACGGATAGAGTCTGGTTCCCGAACCTCCTGCAAGAATAATTCCTTTCATCATTTCCCCCTTATTAAGAGATTTTATTGCGTACTTCCTAAGATTTTAGCATAGGAAGGGAGGATATACAAAGATTTTCTGCGAATTGCTCAGTTTAATAAAATTCGCCGATATCTTACATAGATGGTGCTTCTGTGCTACACTTCACAAATAAACTTTTTTTAAACCGGAGATAGAAAGTACTTCTTTGGAATAAACTCTTTACATAAATTATAAATAATAAAAAAGGACATAAGAAATGGGAAAAGCATTGATCGCCATGAGTGGCGGAGTAGACAGTTCTGTAGCTGCTCTACTCATGAAAGAGAAAGGCTATGACTGTATAGGCATAACCATGAAGCTGTATGATAGTGAGACAGGACAGGCCTGTCGGAGCAAAACCTGCTGTACACTGGAAGATGTAGAGGATGCAAGACAGGTCGCTTCCACTCTCTCTATTCCGTACTATGTTCTGAATTTCAAGGATGATTTTCAAAAAAAAGTAATCCTCCCCTTTGTGGAGACTTATGAAAAATGGAGGTACACCAAACCCCTGTATCCGTTGCAATCGCTTTATGAAACATGAGAAGCTTTATAAGAAAGCGGAAGAACTCGGCTGTGACCTCATTGTAACCGGACACTACGCAAGAATCCGCTATGATGAAGAGAAAAAGCGCTATCTGCTTCTTCGCGCAAAAGATGAAAAGAAGGACCAAAGCTATGTTCTCTATTTTTTAAATCAGGAGCAACTAAAGCACAGTATGTTCCCCCTCGGAGAATTCGAAACAAAGGAAGAAGTCCGCACTATTGCGGAGAAAAACGGATTCTACAATGCGGATAAACCCGACTCTCAGGATATTTGCTTTGTGACCAGTGGAGATTACGGTGATTTTCTGGAAAAGTTTCGAGGAGAACCTTATCCCGGCGGATATTTTGTAGATGAGGAAGGGCATAAGCTTGGAAAACATAAAGGAATTGTCCGTTATACCATAGGGGCAAAGAAAGGGCTTGGGACTTGCTTTAAAGCAGCCCATGTATGTGGCCGGAAAGGATCTTGAAAAGAACCGGGTCATTCTGACTACGGGAGAAGCCCTTTACTCCGAAGCACTCTTGGCCGATGATTTTAACTGGATCAGTATGAATCCGCCCAAAGAGGAGTATCCCGTTACCGCAAAAACCCGCTACAACGCAAAAGCGGTACCCGCCTTTGTTTCCATGGAAGATAACGGAGCTGTACTCGTTCGTTTTGCAGAACCGGAGCGTGCCGTTGCTATGGGGCAGGCTGTAGTTCTCTATGACGGAGAAATAGTGGTAGGCGGAGGAACCATCATAAAGGCCATAAAAAAATTGGAGCATTAGAGTTAAAGTTGGTACATTAGAGTTAAAATTAGTGCATTAGATTAAAAAAGGAGAATCGACGCTTTAAACATACATCGATTCTCCTTCTAATTTTGCTTTATGAATAAGAAGTATTCCTCCTCGTTCTTTTCTCTTGACTCTATATAAAGCCGTATCTGCCGCAAAGGTATAGTCCCAGACCCTGTTTTTCTTTAATGGAACGGAATTTCGTATTCCTTGAGATATCGTTACAATTCCTCCTTCTTCTCCTGAATGCTGTAGATTTAAAGCAATTACATTTTCCGCCAGTTCCTTGGCATAGGTGAGGATTTCCTCATCCGTCATATTTTCATAAATCAAAACAAATTCGTCTCCGCCATAGCGGGCGGCATAAATCCCGGGATATTTTAGACACAGCTTTCTGATTTCTTCTGCTACAAGCTTCAGACACTCATCTCCCTTTTGATGTCCGTAACAGTCGTTATATTGCTTAAAGAAGTCAAGATCCACCATCTCAAAGGCCACCGGTGTCTTGGCATTGTAAGCTCGTTCAAAGGCCGCATCCGCAAAGGTGCTTAAGTGATAACGATTGGGAAGTCCGGTCAGATGGTCATGCTCCGCTTTTTTGGCAAGACGGAGGTTTTCCTCTTCCATGAAGGCATTCTGCGCCTTTAAGTCTTCCAAATCCTTCCGAATAGCCAGCGCAAAGAGGACAGCGGAAATCTTTTCCCTCTCCTGCTCTTTTAACAGCTCATAGAAACGATAAGCCGCCGCATTTCGATTTTCCCCATCCTCCGTAACCGAATAAAAAAGCGAATCTGCGATTCCAGAAAGCGCTTTCGTATCTCCAGAAGATTGATTTCCTGGAGCATTTCCTCTAAGAGACGCAGCACCTTGCGGCAATCCTCTATCTTCCCTATCTCCATATAGAAGTCCGCCAAATCACAGACATCTTCAATCATGTTGCTGCGAATAGCGGAAAAAACTGCCCGATCCGCAAACTGCCGGATGAGACAATCTCTTTCTTCCATTTTCCCCTCATAATGGGCAAGACGAATGGAAAAAGTGAGAATATCAATCCCCCCCATAAGTTCCTCTTCAAAAGAGGTTTTTTTTGCAAGCTCTAATATCGATTCCATACAGGCTCTTGCCGAATGGACATCTTGCTTTTTATTCAGATAGATATTTCCCAAAAAAAGTATAAATATTGATCATATTGGAAACATAGGCACTGTCTACCGTATTTCCGCTGATTTCATAAAGCGCTTCTTCTGCATAGTAGCGTCCATGGTCATAGTCGTTTAAGGAAAAATACAAACGCGCAATATTGGAATTGATAATTCCTTTCAGTCCCTTATCCGGAATGTCGATTTTTTTACAATAGTCCATTGCGGACATGTAATAATCCATTGCAAGGGCATAGTTTCCGCGCAAAAACTCTGTAATACCTAGGAGATTGTAGGAACGGGTAAGAAGAGAAAAATCCTCGGACTCCTGCTGCACCTTGATTCCCAAGGACAGGTATTTCTGCATCTTTTCTACATCAAAGTGAAAGCTATAGTAAGCATCCGCAAGCTGATAGTAAACATAGCCTTGCAAAGCTTCATCTTCCAATGACTCCGCTATCCCGAGAAGCAAACCCAAGTTGTGAAAAATCTCCTCATCAAAGAGCGTGTATTGCCTCTCTACCAAGCTTGCCAGATTCTGTATTTTTTTATCGTACCCGCTAAAATCCATGGCAATCTCATCCTATTCACAATTCTTTAGTTCGGATCATCCGCATCAATCGCCCCGGCTATATTGGCCGGTGCCTGTGCGGAAGTTTCTACAGGTGCTTTTTCCGGATTTCGACTTTCTGCTGAACTATCCGGACTATCCACCACATTTCCATTTTCTTTTGTAGTCTCCTTAGATGCTTTTTTACTGCTTTCAGTACTACTCTTCTTTGTCGTTTTAGTATCTGCAGACTTTGTTTTTGTACTACTACTCTCACTTGTGTTTGTACTGCTCTTCTTCGTTGTCGATGCAGTACTTTCCACAGTAGAAGATCTGCTGCTTTCTGTCACAGTTGTACTCTGCAGATTTTTCCGAGCTCACAGAGGAAGCCACCGTTTCCTTTCGCCACAGGCGGGAAAATTCTTATATTGAATCCCATTACCTCCCGCAACATCCTGTCCGCGGAAGTGAATCAGCTCGGATACAGTCACTAACTGATAACCTCTGGCATTGAGCTCCGGAATAACAGTCTTGCAAGCCTCTGCCGTAGAAAGATAGAGAGCATGCATTAAAACAATATCTCCATCCTTAATATTGGATAAGATTGTATTTTTTGTTTTCTCCGCATCACGGGAACGCCAGTCTTCCGTATCAATCGTCCAAAAAATCAAAGGCTTCTGTACCGCAGTCTTCACATCATTGCTATAATTGCCTCCCGGAAGACGAACCAGAGCCGGCTTTACGCCACTGGCTTTCTCCACTGCCGCATCGGTCTTATCGAATTCATTACGGATATAGTCCACACCCTTTTTTTACTAAGGTGAATATCGTGATCATAGGAGTGGTTTCCGATTTCATGTCCGCGTTCCACAGTATTTTTTTTATATCCTCAGGGAACTTCTCCACTCTTTGCCCCACCACAAAGAAAGTCGCTCTTCCGTTTACCTTTTCCAGCTCGTCCATGAGAATCCCGTCAACCTGCACATCCGGCCCGTCATCAAAGGTCAAAGCAACCATAGGCTTTTTCCGGATCGATATATCTTCCGCCTGAAAACACCAATCCTTCCGCATTGGTTTCGCCATTTTCGGGGGTGGTTTCCTCCGTGCTTTCCTCTTCCGTCTCCGGGGAAGTCTCCATACTGCTTTCCACTACGGTTTCAAGCTCTCCCTTTTGTGCCTCTCGCCTTTTTTCCAAAAAACGAAATGCCATGGCAAAGACCTGGAACACCATGAATAAGGTGAACAAAACAACAAAGGCAAAAATAATTCTTGCCTTCCTCGCCTCTTTTTGTCTCTTCAGCTTTGCTCTCTTTCGCATAAGAAGACGCTTTTTCTTCTTCCGTAAGGGGTCTTTTTTTCTTTTTACTTTATTTTGTACTCGATTACTCGATGGATGATTCTGACTTCTGTCTCGAAATTTTTTTCTCCGCTTCCAAGCTTTCGTTTATCTGCCATGCTTTAGTCCTTTTATGAAAATCTATATATTTAACAAAAATAGAATTATATCTTGCCGAATATCTTTATAACTTTGTATCTTCCTTACTATAGCACATTTTTCCCGAACTTTTCGAAAGAGTTTAGGAAGAAAAAAACAAAAATTCTTTTTCTTGAACGGTTTTTTTGCAAATTGTTTTACAATAGCAGGCGATAAAAAAACAAGAGAAACACAAAGATAAAGTCATTTTCGAGAAAAATGAAAGAGCGATTCTTTTCAAAAATATAAACAAAAAAAGGATAAATAAGAAATCCGGATGAGAATATTCGTAAAAGACCAAGAGAAAAAAATAGGGGGATTTAAAATGGATAAAAAAAGGAATTCAGGAAATTAAAAAAATGCTTTAAAAAGAGGACTGCCGTATCGACCGGATACGAAGCTGTTTCGTCAGTGAAGAAGGAGAAGTACTCTCTCAGTTTTCCGACTCCTTTTTTTCTCTGGAAGACGAAGAAATGCACAAGTATTGTGCTCTGTTTAAGCAGTCTCTTTCCGGTAAGTTCGGTAGAGAGCTCTATACACTGGAGTTTCCTCTTTCCGAAGAAGAAACAGGCGGAAAGCAGGACAGTCTCTACCGCTTAAATGAATCAAAGCTTAAAGAAGAAGGGCTTTGCGAGAATTTTTTCCAAAAGATAAGAGAAAGCTATCCCGTTCCCGGGAAGAAGCTCTTGATTCTTGCACACGGTGTCTATGATGTTCCCCAAAAAGGAACAGATGGAATCACGATGGAAGATGCATCCGATACCGTTTACTCCTTTACTTTATTTTTTTGCTCTGTCCGGTAAGTCTCTTAAAAGAAGGACTCTGCTTTGATAAGGAAACGGACAGTTTTATTGCTCGTTCCGAAGACTTTGTGGTACAAAAGCCGGAGATTTCCTTCCTCTATCCCGCTTTTCACGAGCGATCCAGTGACATTCACGCCCTCCTCTACCGCGCAAAAAAGCGGGAGGAAGGACTGGACACATTGACCGAGGAGCTGTTCGGCATCCCCCTTCCCTATGGAGAAAAAAAGAACAAAAAGGACAGTTCTCCGCTTTAGTGCAGGAAGTTTTGAAGGAAAATTGTAATTTTGAAAAATGTCCGTGCCTTACAGGAAGAATTACAGGAGTTAAAGGAACAAGGGAAGGAAGAGGAAAAAGAACAAACCCTCTCTAAGTCACAGCTAAAACAGCTCTTAGAAAATGTCGGTGCTACGGAGGAAGGACTTGCAAACTTCTCTGCACTCTACGATGAGAGCCTGGGAGAGCATGATTCTGCCTTTTTATACTGATAACCTTGTAAACAACAGCCTGCAGTTAAAATCCGAAAAATCTGCAATTAAAAAAATCAAAAAAATGAAGTTTCCGCAATCTTGGAGAGCAAAATCATAGACGGGAAGGAATATCTTCTCATCCCCGTCTCGGATAATCTTGAAGTAAACGGAATCCCTATTCGCAGGAGGCTGGAGCTGGAGTAAGCTTTTATACTTCGGCTTTACTTTTTAGCATAGATTTTTTTAAGCTCTTCTATCTCCTCCGGACTGAGTTTTTCGATATTGTCCGGGGCTTAGATTTTCATCCAAACTGATATTTCCCATGGAAAGACGCTTTAGCTTACTCACTACATAGTTTTCCGAAAGAGCGAGAAACATCTTCTTAATCTGATGGAACTTCCCTTCCGTGATAATGATTTCCACCGCAGATTTTTCCGGATCCGTCGAAAGAAGTCGAACTTTCGCCGGTTCCGCAACTAAGTCCGTATCATATTGAATCCCTTTCCGTAACGGCTCCAGATCCTTATCTTCCAGGTAGGCAGGGATTTCCACATAATATTTTTTCTCAATGTGATTCTTGGGAGAAAGAAGGGTATGGGCAAGCTTTCCGTCATTCATAATTAGAAGCAGTCCCTCGGCATCCTTATCCAATCTGCCTACGGGAAATAAATCCTTTCTATGGCATTCGGAAAAGAGGTCCAAAACTGTTTTCTGCTTACGTTCCTCCGTGGAAGAGAGGACGCCAACAGGCTTATTCATCATATAATAGGAATATTCTTCATAGGGTGATTTCTTCGCCTTTATAAAGGATTCTCGAATCCGAATTCACAGTAAAGCTGGCATCTCGAATCATTTCTCCATTCACAAAAACCAGACCTTTACGAATATCCTTTTTCAAATCCGAACGACTCGCTATCCCCATATCAGACAAATATTTATCCAATCTCATCTCCGCACACTCTTTCTCATTATGAAAATATTGGATTTTTCGCTTTTCTCATTTCATTTCCGAGAAAAGAAATCTTATGCCATTTTAATAGAAGGGCACTCTTCTTACAAGCAAAACGAGATAATGCACGCTATACGAGCAATACTCGATAAGAGTAAAAATAGGGCTGTAAAAAATCAAAATAATTTTCTAAGCAATATAGGTCTGAACTTGGGGCACGCTCTCGCTAGCTTCGCCACGTAACGGATACTAAGCGAAAAACTGCGTTTCTCTTGTTTTTCGCAAGTACCGACGGGCTCAGACTACCCCGCATTCAGACCTATATTGCAAAGAATCTCTTTAACATTTTGATTTTTTACAGCCCATTTCTTTTTAGAGATAATTTTGAATCCTTTATCTTTTACCGTTTACTCTGTTCTTTCCGTACAGAAGACTCAGGGCAAATCCCACTGTCGAAAGGAAGAAGAAAAGAGCATATAGTCCTAAAGCACTGCTGTCCGAGGTCTCTATTCCGCCTCTTCCCGCGCCAAGCACCTGCGGCTCTTGGTCTGCACTTGTTCTATTCGCTCCCAGAACTCTTGTGTCCTTCATTTCTTCTATATTCTTTTTGCGTTCTGTCCGTGCCCAAAACTTCTCCGGGACTATTCTGTTCGGAAGAAGGCGGAGTCACAACACTAAACACAGGGACTTCTATGTTGCTTGGCGGATTATTTCCGCTTGGAGGGGTTCGTCTATTGCCTCCTTCAAAAGGGTGCTCCGGAGTATTTCCTCCATTATCGGGCGAGTCGGGAGGGATAAGCTCTTCACCGGGTGGGTTCAGTTTCGGATTATCCGTTTCAGGGTCTTCTATCTTTTTATTGATAAATACTGCTCGAAAGCGGATCCAGGTATTTTTTTCTTTCCTACTGCTATATCCCGGCACAGGAAGCTCTTTCAGTTCGTATGGAATTTCCTTTCCCTCTCCATCCTTCTCATACACAAAAAAGCTATGCTTCCAATCATTTCTTTCATTTAATCTTACACTATCAACAATTTTTTTCCGTATGCCAGCAATTGAATCTTCACTTCATAGGGGTGATATCTATCTCCTTCCCATTCTTTCCTTACCGGAATCGGAATACTATGTCCTTCAGTATAATAGTTGGTGATTGTAAACTTCGTACTCATGGAACCGTTAATAAGCGAGCTGTAGCCGGGAACGCTTTCTTCCTCAACAGAATACTGAATCAAGTCGCCTTTCTCGTCATACCTTTTCAGATTTTCAAAAAAACATATACCCATCCGTTTTTCTTCTGAAAGCTCTGCTTTTAAGATTTTCCGCTCTTCTTCCGTTCTGTAGAAGATGTACGATAATCTTATCAGGATGTGCCGGAACTTCCGAATCTCCTATAACATCCAATGCATCCATTTTCAAAGGATCCAAATCTTCTTTATTGTTAAAGCCGTCCGGTAGTAAAGAGGCTGTAGACGGAGAACCGGGACGCACCAATACAGGCCACTTCTTTTCCACTATTACATTACGGGTCTTCGAGTCCTCTTTCTCATTTTTGAAAAATTGAATTCCAGTTTCTTATTGTCTCCAAATAAATCCTCTCCAAGTGAATGAACAGTCTTATCCAACTTATATCCATCAGGGGGCAATATTTCTTCCAGCTCGTACTCTCCTCTACGAAGATTTTTTTACTGTCGCTATGCCCTTTTCATTTGTTTCTATTGTTTTTTTGAACTTGGAGTACTTTTTTTACTAAGAAGGTAAACTGCTCCTCCCAAGGGGACATCCGAATCCTTATCTATTGTTTTGATTGCAATACTGTATGCCTTTTCTTGTAATGACTCTTCCACCCCCTTTACGGTATAGCTATGTTCAATCGGTTTTATATCCGTCCCTTCAAGCTTTACTTTATTCTTGTAGCTCTCCCCATTAACGGGAATTTCATTTATTTCCACAAAATAGCGAAGCTCAAATCCCTCTGTCGGTCCCAATTCTTCTAAATCAATTTGGAATTCTCCGGAATGTATTCCCTCTTCACCATAGTCTAAGACGACCTCCTCTTCTACAGCAGGATTTTCCCCTTCCATATCCTCTCTCAAGGAAAATATACTCCCCCTGTTTTCCTCATCATCTATAGCTGCATGAAAAAACTTTTTTCCATTCTCTTCCCTAAGCTCTCCACTTCTCCAGACTCCCCTGCGTAACGAGGGTTTAAATCTGTCGCTATCCTCTACAGTAAAATCCATATAGTAAGGATCCATATATTCCAGCGCAGATGATTCGAGACTGTCCTTTAAAACAAGATGATTGTAACCCTCTGCATTGTGCGTTCCCTTAAAGTTTTTTGCATCAAAAGTAATACGATATTCCAGTACATAATGTGAATCGTGGTTAGTATCTTCTATTTTTAAGATTTTCCCATCCACCACTTCCTTGGAGAAGCTAATCGGCTTGAGATCATAATTGCACTTCTCTTCCTCCACTTCAGTTGCAATGGCTTCCCTATCGGACTCCGAAGCAACAGCCGAAGCAATAAGGGATTCATTTTCTACTTCTGTAGCATTTTCCGGCTCTGTATTTTCCGTCTCTGCGTTTTCCATCTCTGCATTTTCCGACTCTGCATTTTCACCGTACATTTGTGTTTCCGGTAAGACAAAAGGAACTTCTCCTTCTGCTTTTGACAGGAAAAAATCCTTGCCAAATCATCAGTGCAGAAAAAAAGAACGCCAAAAAAAGCTTCTTTGCTCTCCTCATCATTTTCGCCTCTCTTTATGGTCGAACACTTAATATTTAAGTTTTTATATATTCTCATTTTACCACTGTTCAAAGCTTCAACAAGAAAAACTGAGGGTTTCAACTATAGTTGTTTGTAAAATAAAGTATAAAAGACTTTTAAATATTTCCTTTTAGATACGAAACGCGGAGAACTTTGCTAAGCACATAAAAAAATCGCCAATCCTGTATAAGATTAGCGATTTTCTATCGTATATACACTTACTGTATAGTTCTTCTTCCGAAATATCCGAGGATTCAGCTTCCCGAAGCCGAATCCTCTCTTTTTCACCAAACCGGGCTTATCTCTTTTTCCCTGGTTTTCTTTTTTCATAAAGTAAGGTAAAGGAAAATCCAATTGCGGAAATCAAGAATAAAGCCAAGTAAAAGCCTCATAGCGCTGCTGTCAGAAGTCTCGGTCAAGCCTCGTCCGCTCCCCAAAACCTTAGGGAACTCTCTCTGCTCCAAGAATCTGCTGTTCCGACTCCTTCTCCGTATCGGAAGTGAATCTGTTTAAACCTAAAACTTCCGCCGTAGTTTCCGATGGTATTGGGATATCTGCAGACTCGTTCACAAGAGGATTCTCAATTCCTCTTGGAGAGCTTCCGCCGCCGGGGTGAGTCGAGGAGTTCCCGCCATTTTTCATGGGATTCGGAAGTCTCGTCTCCCTTATCCGAATCACTCTGTCTTTGCTTTTTGTATTAATAAAAAAACATTGAGGGTAACCGGTATCCGGATCATTTTCTGCCGCCATCTCATAACCTTCTACAGGAACTTCCTTCACTTCGAAATGAATCGGATGATTATATTCATCTGTTTTATTCCGCTCGAAATGATACTGCCAATCGTTGCCATCGTTTAACAATACACTTTTTACAGCTTTTCCATTCTCTAATAGTATTACTTCCACTTTTTCTGGGATGTGGACCCTCTCCCCGCCAGATTTTTTTGTGACAGGAATCATACTTTTGGTCTCCTTCACTATAATTATTCATTATAGTAAACTTCGTATCCTGTGATCCGGTAATCGTTGTTGTGTAGTTTGCTAAAAGGCTTTTCTTTTTACCGTATAAATAATTTCTTTTCCATCCTCATCTTTTCTTGGTAAATCTTTAAAGATATATTCTCCGCTTCCAAAATATCTCTGAGGATCTATTTCCGCCTCTCTAATGACCTTTCCATCTCTTAAAAGATAAACCGTTACCGAAGGAGAATAAGGAAGATTCCGGTTATTTGAAATCCCATCCGTTAAAAAAAGATTCATTTCTATTGAACTTGTTTTCCTCATCATCAAAATCCACCTCTTCAAAGTCTTCAACAGGTAGATATGCAGGCTCCGGTGTACCGGGTTTTACATGCCATACTTTTTCGACAATAATATCTCTTTTATCCGAATCTTCTTTCTTAAGCTTCTTCTCATTTTGAAAATGTACGACAACTTCAGAAGTCTCATCAAACTGATCTTTTACAATGCTCTTTTCTCTTTCTTCCCCTTCCTCATTCATCTTATAGCCCTTAGGGGGATTTATCTCTTCAATGTCATAATATTCTTTAATCAGATTATGTACGGTAACCTTACCGTCTTTTTCCTGTTTCTACCAATTTCTTATAGCCTGTATTCAAGCTGGAAACCAGAAATTCCGCACCTTCCAATGGACTTCCATCCTGCTTATCCGTCTTTTCAATAGTAAAGCTGTACTCCTGCCCTTCAAAAGAATCCGCATCTTCTTTCACCGTATAAGTATGTTCCTGCGCTTTCACAGGAAGATTTAAAATCTCCGCCTTATTTTTTTATACTTTGAGCCCTTTTTCCGGAAACTCGATTATTTCCACAAAATATCGAATTTCAAAACCTTCGTTAGCACCGATATGCCCGAGCTTGTATTGCATTCTTCTTTCGTTATTACTCCAATGTTCATGCAAATACTCCAGATTATCATAGTCTAAATGCGCCTTTACTGCAGGTCTTGTTCCTTCTTTATCCTCAAAAAGAGCAAAACTTGAGCCCGGGTTTTCCGTATCATCCGGATCAGGCACAAAGACTCTCTCTCCATTGTTGTCCTGGTACTCTCCGCTCTTCCAAACACCCTTTTTGATTGTCGGAATATACTTTTCCTCGTTCTCAAATGTACTGTTAAGGCTGATTTTAATCGGATCAAAGAATCTGAGCATATCACTTTCTAAGCTATCCTGAAAGATAAGATTATCATAGCCGTTTTCATCATGCTGTCCTTGAAGGTTTTTTGCATTAAAACGGACTACATACTCTAAAAGATAATGGTACTCTCCCTCTTCATCTTTAACCTCTTGAATCCCTCCATTTACTAATTCCTTAGAAAATGTAATGGGTTTATTGGGCGCTTCTTCCGTCGTAGATACCATTCCGGAATCTTCCCCTCCGCCTTAGCGAAGAAAAATCCCTGCCAAATCATCAGCACAGAAAAAAAGAACGCCAAAAAGCCTTCTTTTTACCTTCATCATCATGTCCCCCTCTTTTATATGATATTTAAAATAATTACTTCTTCTCCTTTTATAATTTTAACATATTCTTAACAATTAACAAGTAAAAGCCTTTTTTTCCACCAGGATATTCTTAATTTTTACCATTTACCTTCTTGCAATACTGAAAAAAGTATAAAAATTCCCATGGATGCAATTTTTTTTAATATCATTTTGCAGGGAGGGAAATGAAAAAAACAAAAATATTAATGGAAGTAGCTGATACTTTCGGACTAAAGTTCTTGGAAGATATCAACGAAGCTGCGGGTATATATGAAAACTATTTTTCTATCTATTCGCTTTGTGAATAATTTTTTTACCAGTGCTGCTTTTCTTTATCTCAGATGGGAAACTATCCGGATATGCAGTACATTAAGGCCTTAAGAAAAGAAATTAAGCCGGTACAGGGAATGGAAATTTCCGGTTATCTTGTAAAGGCAAATATTAAGGGCGGTTTTACCGCAAAGGGTTGTAAGCAAAATATCTTGGATTCCGTTGTGCAATTAATTTCCCACTTTGCCGCAAACGGCTTAGCAAGCTGTAGTGAAGTAAGCGGAAGTATGGACGGGGTTTCTCTTTACTGCTTAAACGGCCAGAGTCATTTTCTTTTACTAAGGAAGAATATGACCAAAAAGAACAGAGCAGGAAGAAAAAAACCTACGAGATGAAAGTCGCGGTCCGGTTGGGATACTCCTTGGTATCTTCGGTGCTATAGTTGGTGCCTTTTTAGGGGCCATTGCCGTCTTCCTCTTTTCCCGAATGGGTTTTGTCACTCTTTATGGCGGTATAATAATGGCTGCAACCACTGTTCTGGGATATAAGCTCTTTGCAGGAAAGTTTGGAATCATCGGTATTCCCGTTACAATTCTCTGCCTGGCAGCTATGGTTTATCTTGTAAATCGTCTTGATTTTGCTTTCTTGCTTTCCGAAGCTTATTTTGGAAGCTTTGAGCATGTTATGGAGTGCTTCCAGTACATGAAGGAAATCTTAGCGGAGGAAGTAGAAGAGGTAGGGATGAGCTACACCCGTAACTTGTGGCAGCTTATGATTTTCACACTGGCAACAGGCATCATCTTTACGATTTCCACCTTTTTTGCAGAGAAGAAGGCGAAACCCTCCTATCCTATCCTGGATGAGTCGGATTTCAACATTCAGTATTAATTTAGCTCTTTTGTGAACAGCAATAAGACTCGGGATGCGATAATTAGGAATTACCATCAACACGTTTTTGTCCTATCAATCTAAAAACGAGATATCGCACGCTCTGTGAGCTATACTCGTTAAGAATTAAAGGAGGAAGTGCTTATTGGCAATCTCCCTCCTTTAATTTTTTATTCTGTTAGGATAAGCCCTCAAGTCATAAAAATTAATCCAAAGCGTTTACTTCAACTTATTTTACAACCAGAGTACCCTCATAATCTTTGTAGCCTTCTGCACGAATAACTACTTTATTCGATTCCCCTTTCTTTAGAAAGCATCTTTTGTTAACGCAAGAGCATTAACTTTCGATTCTGTTTCGGCTCCTTCAGCTATTTTTTTGAATATGAATTCTTTCTACCTGCTAAGTCTACATCTCCTTCATCCTCTCCATATATACTCCATTATAAACCGTCCCGTTTATTTCCACTTTGTATACTTTTTCAATATAAGAATGAATTTTCTCATTATACTTTCTTTTTAGCCCAAAGTACAAATAATATAATTCTTATAGAACTCATGTTTTTCTTATGTGTCCAGAACAAGATTCTGCGGAATCTCCTCCAGTTTTCTTTATCTTCTACTTCTTCAGGCACTTCCGGCTTTTTTTCTTCTACCGCCTCAGGCTTTTTTTCTCCTCCGGTTTCTTTTTCCTCTACCTTCTCAGACACTTCCGGTTTTTTTCTCTTCTTCCTTCTCCGGAACTGCCGGTTTTAGCTGTTTTGTTTCAGGGAGTTCCTAAAGAAGCTCCTACTGATCCGGAACTGCCTCTACCGGGATTTACTCCGGTGCTTGACCCACTAAATGCTGCTGTCTCCGGAATCAGGGCGACTTGCTCCTGCAACCTGTTTGGAGGCGAAGCCCTTCCCCGCAATATAATAGGCTTCTCCCTTTTCATCTATCCACTGACCGCTTTGGTTTACATGATAGCCATCCGGAGTCATCCGGTTAACATAAAGGATTCCCAATGAATTGTCATCTACCGTACTGAAGAAATAGCAATATCCGTCAATCCACTGCCAGCCCGTTAATGCTCTTCCGGTCTTTGCCGACATTTCCGTACTTAAGAAATACCATTTTCCATTATCAAGAAGCCATCCTGTCTTCATATTTCCGTTTTCGTCAAGATAATACCATTCTTCATTTGATACAATCCAGCCCGTCAGTTTGTTTCCCTGCTCATTCAGAAAAGTCCAATGCTTCTCCTCCATCTTCCATTGTCCTTCCGTATTGGTTCTTCCGGTTTTTGCCCATACGTAAGATGAAGGCACCAGCATTGCGCCAAATACAAGTCCTAAAACAATCTTTTTAATACTCCTTTTCATCGATATATCCTCTTTTTCTCAAAAAGACTTAAATTTTCCTGCTTTTACGCTAGCATGAAGCTTTTTAAAAAAATTCAAGGATTCATATACTGTTACTTTTAATGTATTTCTTAATTTATTTTTTTAGAATCAATGAAATAAAAATCAAGCTTTTTATATCTGTATCCCTGACTTTACTGCTTTTTAAGAAGAAACTTTGTTGCACCGACAATAAAACTTCTCTTAAGAAATACTCTATATACATATTGAAAAATCCACCTATAATGATTAGAAGAAAATGTCGGGGTTGTTAAAATGCAAAACTTCTTTATCTTGTACCAACCCGTTGCAACATAAAAAAACTTCATCTTTGTTTTTTTCATCCCTTTTTCCTATATTGTAACGACGGAAAGGAGCTCTTATGTCTAAAATAATTTATCTTGCCGGCGGTTGTTTCTGGGGTGTAGAAGCCTATTTTCAAAGAATTTCCGGTGTTCTTTCTACAAAATGCGGCTATGCAAACGGAAAGACGGAAAATCCCAGCTATAAGGAGGTCTGCCAAAAGGATACCGGCCACGCCGAAACGGTAGAAATCTATTATGATGAAGAAAAATTACCTTTAAAAAATCTTCTGCGTTACTATCTTAGAATCATCGATCCCACAAGCTTAAACAAGCAGGGAAACGATCAAGGTACGCAGTATCGAACCGGCATTTATTATGTCGAGGAAAAGGATAAAGAAATCATTGAGGCAGTTTTAAAGAAAGAACAGGAGAAATACCAAAGTGCGATCGTGGTCGAGGTTCTCCCCCTTAAGCGTTTTGACAGTGCGGAAGAATATCACCAGGATTACTTAAACAAAAATCCCGGCGGCTACTGCCATATTCCACTGGATCTTGCAAATGAACCGCTGCTTGATGAAGAGAAGTACAGGGCATTATCGGAAGAAGAATTGCAGATGAAGCTCACCAACGAAGAGTATGAGGTACTGGTGCACTCCGCCACAGATCGTCCCTTTGAAAATATCTACTGGGACACGGTGGCGAGAGGGCTCTATGTAGACAGAGCCACCGGGGAGCCTCTATTTTCTTCCAAAGACAAGTTCCAGTCCGGCTGCGGTTGGCCCAGCTTTTCCAAGCCCATTGCGCAAGAAGTCATTCGCTATCTGGATGATGACAGTTTGGGAAGGCACAGAGTAGAAGTTCGCTCACAGGGTGGAAATTATCATCTTGGACATGTCTTTACGGATGGTCCGAAAGAGCTCACGGGACTGCGCTACTGTATCAACTCTTCTTCAGTTCGCTTTATCCCTTATGAGGATATGGAAAAGGAAGGCTATGGAGAATTAAAGAAATACGTATAGCGAAGAATATCTTAAATGATGAGTTATAGGACAAAAACGTGTTGATGGCTAATCCCAATCAATGAATGTTTTATTCTCGTTATGGAGATCGCTCCACACAATAGCATCACCCCAAATGGAAAGGCTTTTTTTCTAACCTCTGTTTCTCATTCATCTTTTTATAAAAGCCTTGCAATGCTTTTTATCAGTTGGCATTATATTTAATATTTCAGTCGAAGAAAGCGGCTCTGGAGAGTGCATATAACACCACCAGAAGACCGCTTTTATTCTTCTTTCTATCGATAACCCTCTATGATTTCTTAGCATTTCCCTAAGACGCGAATTAATGCCACCCTCTATTCTATTATTCGTTGATGGCGTAGAAAAAAACTAGTAGTTAATTCATCATCAAGATATGTAAATAGAGTATTCTCTCGAATGAGTCTTAGTAAGGACCTTTCTGCTTTTAGTAGTCTTTCATGTGTTGGTCTTTTTATTCCCATACTCATCTATAGTCATTGCACTAAAGGAATTCCTGGTATTTCTTAATCCAGTCCACAAAGCGTTTCACCCAGTTTCCACCTTCGTTTTTGTTTTCTATTTTTAAGAGATCTTTAGCCAAAGAATAAAGTTCTATACCCGCCATAGTATTTGGCCTTGAAGTTGTATAACGCTTTATCTGACAGAACACATGGAATATACACCTTTGATGCTTGGCATTAGGCCATATTTGCTTTAGTGCTTTTTCCAAAAGCCGGTTCCCCGTCTGAAACAACCATTCTTGGTTCTGCTATACGCTTCATAAGAGCGATCCATGCACCTGCATGTTCATATCTGCAGAGGTACCATCCAAGCACATTTTTTCATCACAGCAAATGAGTATACATGCCTTTCGCCCAAGATATATACCATCTAAAAAAATAAGACATCCCCGGAGATTTCTATCTTAGGAGGCATTGTCCATATATCCCAAAATTTAGCAGTTTTTTTCTTCTGAAACTCCTTCCTTCTCCAGGCATGGTGGATTGTGCCTCTTTGCCGAATAGCCACTCTAAAAAGCTCTTCAATTCCTTTGAGTTATTATCAATCTTATGCGTGAAAGAACTCTTACATGCTTTTGCATAACCACCTTTGAGAGCCGGCATTGGTCTTTTCCTGATTTAACACATCTCTTTCCGCAAATAGGGCAATTTATTTGATTCATTTCATCTTCCTCCAAGGAGTATGGTTTCAAGGAAGATTAAACCCTCATAACTCGTTACTGCACAAGGACTTACAGCATTTTTTTATCAACACGTTTTTGTCCACCCTTAAAGTTGTTTTGAAAAAGATTGAACCGCCCTACAGCCTTTATTTATCTAGCTGTAGAGCGGTTTTCATCAACACGTTTTTGTCCTATAACCCTAAATGATAAAAACAAGCTTAAAAAACAGAGTTCCGGATTAATCCAGAACTCTGTATTGCTTTATCACTTGTCCATCCAGAAAAATAAGCGGTTTTGCCGTTAAACCGTCCGCATCCTTATCATAATACCCCATCAAATAATCATTTACTTCCTGTAAATCGGAGAATTCCTCTACCTGATAGGGCAGTTCGAAGGCCAGCTTTTCAATAAAGAGAAACTTATCTCCGTCCTCTACCAAAACTCCCACATGACCGATAAACTCCTGCACCTTGTTTAAGCCGTCATCCATGGTCATAAACACGGAAACCATATGCATCTTTTCATTATCGAAGGAAATCTCTTTCTCCTTCCAAGACTTAATGATTTCTTCTGCCAGAACACTTGTGTCATGTGTATCTTCCACATCTATATAGGAAAAATAGAGTATCGTAGTTCTTCTTTTCCTCTCCGCTAAAGATTTGTTTTGCCGAGATAGCGTCAAAATCCGAGAAAAGCATAGTGGTGTCTCCCGGAACGGGATTCCTACCTGATGAAATCTCCCATCAAAGAAAAAGAGGTGATTCTGCAATTCCGTCCGACATAGCCTCCCTTATCCAACCAATGATCCACGAGCTTATCCGAATCAAAACTCGGAAATCCAGAATCGATTGTGGTCATCTTCTGAACAAGATTTTCTTTTTCCGACAGCATTGTTGTATTCGTCCACTGCCGAAAAGAACGATTGAATCTTTTCTTCTTTAAGTCCTGCTCTCTTTAATGCACCCTCTACCCTATCTCTTGTTTCCCGATCCACAAGATTGGAATACTTTTAACTTCGTCCCACTACTACACGCAGTACAAAAGACTTATAAAGCAAAGAAGTACAAATATTTTTAAGTATTTTCAATAAATCACTGCCCTTTCCGTCTACAAAAATCAGTTCTCCTGATAAACGATGATATAAGCCTTTACAAAATCGCTTCCTACGGAGAAAGAGAGGGGAACTTCTACGATTGCTTTTCCGACTTCTCCCTTATAGTAACTGCTTCTTTCTTCCACTGAATAGAAATACATCGCTGCAGAATAACTGTGTCCGGCATCCAAAAGAAACATCAAAGCTCATGTTCTCCGTCTTAATATTTCTTGTTTTAGCCCCAATGCTTTCAGTGGTCTCAAATACACCTTCAATGGTATGCTGTCCTCCACTTAAGGCCACTATGGTTTGCAGGTTCTTTCCTGTGGTAAAGGACAGATTCGCAAGGCTGTTTCCATCTACCTTAATCTGCTTACAATATAAGTGCAGAAGCGCCTTATCTCTGTTTTCCTCTATAAATTTCTGCTCTCCTGCATCCCTCTTCTTTGTAAGAGAAAGCATCACAGTAAAGGCCACAGCCCATACTATTACAACAGCTACAATAATCATAATTGTTGTAGTATTCATCATAACACCTCTTTCTGATTTAAGTTCTTAATAAATTCCGAAATCTATTATAATTTTACAGAAAGAGAAGTCAATCCTACAAGCTGATTTATTTCTATTCTATTTTCATTCTTCTTTGTATTTTATTTTTCTTCTTGCAGTTTAAACTTGGACACCAAATCATCCAGAATGCCGGCCTGTCCCGATAATTCTTCTGCTGCTGCCGCACTTTCTTCTGCAGTTGCGGAGTTGTTCTGAACTACAGCGGAAATCTGATCCATTCCGATTGTCAGCTGGCTCATACCCTCGGACTCGCGAAGAGTCTCCTTTGTAATATCGGAAATCATAGCTTTAATCTTTCCGACTCTCTTCACCACATCCGAAAGGGATTCCCCTGTTTCTCTGGTAATTCTTGCTCCACGCTCTACAGCTTCCTTCGTCTCCTCTATAAGAACTCCGGTATTTTGAGCCGCCTTTGCGGATTTTTGTGCCAGATTTCCTACCTCGTCCGCAACAACCGCAAAGCCCTTTCCCGCTTCTCCCGCACGTGCCGCCTCAATCGCTGCATTCAAAGACAAGATATTGGTCTGGAAGGCAATATCATCTATGGTCTTGATAATCTTTCCGATTTCACTGGACTTCTCCGTAATTTCTTCCATAGCCTTGGACATTTCTTCCATTTTTTGATTACTAAGTGTAACGGCAGAGCCTGTCTGTTCGCTTAAGCCCTTTGCCTCTTCCGCCTTTTTCGTCGTAATCTTAATGGAATGGTCAATGTCACTCATACTTGCAGAAAGCTCCTGTACAGAGGATGCCTGCTCGGTTGCGCCCTGAGACAAGGATTGTGCTCCGCTCGAAACCTGATCCGAAGAACTGCTGACCTCCGATGCGGACTTTTGAATTTCCAAAAATAGTTGCATTTTAAATCAGCACGGATGGAACGCAAGGAATCAATCAGAGGATGATATTCCCCCTGATACTTCTCTTCCTCCTCGAGATTCACACGGAAATTTCCTTTGGCCAGCTCTTCCAGCTTCTCCTGTAAGTCTGCGGTAATTTCTTTGATCCGGTTCATAACCTCTTGGAATCCATTTCCAATCTGTCCGATTTCATCATCCTTTAAATAGGTTATTTCTTCACTAAAGTCCCTCTTGCGACCTTGCCACCTACCTTTGCTATCTTTTTCCAAAGGTCTTAAGGACTTCTTAATGAGCGTAAACAATACAAGTACCATGGTAAATACTGCTGCGGCAGCAAGGAAAAAAAGCTGAGGATAATCACAGCATAAATAGGGTGCCATAAACTCCCTGATTCTTTACAGAAAGCATAATCCACCAAGTATTCCCCATAATTTCCGTCGGAAAATAATAGACTCTCTTTTTCACAGAATCCTGATTCTTTTCCATCAAACTGAAGAGCTTTTCCTTCCTGTAATTTTGCACTTATCTTCTTCGCTTCATTCTCTGTTTTTTTCTTCTATAATCGGCTTACCGATGATATCCTTGTCCTGACTGTAAATCACATCTCCATGTTCATCCAAAATGTTGGTAAAAAGACTTGGAAATCGACTGTCCGCCTGCTGAATGGAAGAAAAGATATTGACGTCCACATCCAAGAAAACAACACCGATAAATTTACCCTTAAAAACCATCGGTCTGGAAATGCTGATGATTTTTTTCTCCATTCAACAAATCTTCATAAACATCGGTAATCACCGTTTTTCTGTGTTTCTTTAGCCTTTTCATAATACTCTTTTTTTCCTTATAGTAGTCATAGGAAAAGTTAATCAGTTTCTTGGCCTTATATCCTTCTCTATTGAGATACGGTGCATAGTCCCAATTTACATCCACAAAAGCTCCCGGTTCAAAAATGCACCGACGCCTGCGATATTTTCATTGGATGCAATTAAAGCATTTAAGGAATCAATCAACACCGACTCACTGTTATACTGCGCCATATTCAGCTCTTTATCCACAATACGGGGCGGAAATCCATCTTCTCCATCGGGGTAACATGCTGCTTTTCCTGTTTAATATTCTCTATCGACCACTGTGTTTCCGATGTATCTTCCGAAGTACTTACACCATTATAAATAATGGAAGCAATCGCATCCATCTCTGAAATCAGCGCTGAAAGCTCATCGCCGGAGGCCTGTGCCTTATCTTCCATATTTTTATTCAGGGACTTTTCAAAAGCAATTCTCATTGTGCGGATAAGCCCTACATTCATACATAAAATGACAATCGCAGAAACAAAGCCAAGAATGAGAGGTAACTTCAACGACAGATTCATGGCTTTTCCGGTTATTTTATTTTTTTCTTTTTATGAAGATGATTTAGATTCAGATCAGAATCATTTGAAATAACCGTACTTCCCTGTACTTTTTCCCATATCTCCTTCTCCTTAATACTATTCTTGAAAAATAGACTCTTTTGTTATATCGGTATCATTCTCCCAAAAATAAGAAGATTTCTATATTTTATTTTTGCTTTTTATAGAAAGAAAAAAATAAAAATATGGAAAAGTGATTTGAAAAAGTTTCGAAAAAAAGATACAAAAAAATAGGATAAAAAGATTTAAGAAAAGATATTGTAAAAAGTAAATTTCTTATTGTAAAAATAATATCAATTAAATAGTTATTTTGCGGGTGTGATTCAATGGTAGAATGTCAGCTTCCCAAGCTGAAAACGTGGGTTCGATTCCCATCATCCGCTTTTTTTGCAAAAATGTCCGATATAGATTATGAACTAATACATTTCTCCGATAATCTCTAGTAGATATTGCATAGGAGGGTGATTATGAAATCGATTCGGACGACCTTAATTATTTGCATGCTGATGCCTATCATCATTGCGTTTTCCTTGATGGGCGGAACACTAGTTTTCTATATGGACACTCTCAGTGTCAGTGACGGAAATAAATTGATGCCTGAAGGTGCTTCCCAAACTGCGGAATCCGTAGATGGTATTCTGAAGCTGGTTCAATCTCAGGTTGACCTGCTTGCCAATACCTGTAGTATGATGACGGATGAAGAAAAAATTCTTGGCAAGAGACAAGTCTTACTTTGCCGAATATGAAAAGCAGATGAATGAAGTGGTCATCTCTTCCACAAAGGATATTCCGGGGCTGGTAGCCTCTTATATCCGTTATGACCCGAGTCTTACCTATGGTACTTCCGGTACCTTTTATACCGATGCGAACAAAGATGGAAAAATGGAAGCGGTAACTCCGACGGATCTTTCCGCCTATGATCCCTCTGATACGGAGCATGTCGGTTGGTTCTACACTCCTCTGAAAAACAAGAAATCCACATGGATGGAGCCCTACTACAATGCCAATATCAATGTAAACATGATTTCCTATGTTTGTCCGGTTTATTTAAAGAGCGGGGAGGGCTTTGCGGTCATCGGTGTTGATTTTGACTTTGATTATCTGAATCAATTGTTTACAACACACCATAAATTCCACGTCGGAGATACCTTTTTTATTAAATGAAGAAGGAAAAAATTCTCTATCATCCGGATTTTCACAAACGGTGAGAACTTTTCGGGGATATCCTGGATGGAAAAATACAAAAACGACCTTGCACAGATTATCTCCAATAAAAAAATGGTTATGTGAATGGAGGAAGAAGTAAAAAGCGGTGTTACTCGGCTTTGAAACACTGAGTAATGGTTGGAAAATTGTAGTCACCCCAAGCCATGAGGATATTTACGGAGCCATGGAGATGTTAAAGAGTACTCTCGGCTTCTTCATAGCCATATATCTCATCATCATGTTTGTTCTCTCCTTCATAGTCGGAACCAAACAGGCAAAACCCATCCTTTCCCTTACCAAGTCCGTAAGAAGACTGGCAGAAGGCTCTTTAGACGAAGAGATTACCGTAAAGAGCAGAAATGAAACCGGGGCACTGGCAAAGGGTCTTACGCAATTGGTTGCCCAGTTGAAGGACTATAAACTTTATATCCAAGAAATTACCGACAGTCTGAACGAAATCAAAAACGGAAATCTCGATATAGAGCTGAAAAACAATTATGCAGGGGAATTTGCCAAGGTGAAAGATGCTCTCCTTGACTTAACAACGAAATTAACCGACCTTATCGGAAATATTCGTCTCTCCTCCGAGCGTGTTTCCCAGTCTGCAAGAAATGTAGACAGCGGTGCACAGAACCTGACGCAGGGCTCTACCGAGCAAGCCAGCAGCATTGAGGAGCTCTCCTCTACCATCAATGACATTTCCGTACGTGTAAAGCAGAACGCCGACAACGCCATAAAGGCCAACGAAAAAGGCCAAGATTGGAAAAGCAGAAATGTTAAAGAGCGACGGTCAGATGCAGGAAATGAAGGAGGCGATGAGCCATATCAATGAGAAATCCGCTGAAATCAGTAAGATTATCAAAACCATTGATGACATTGCCTTCCAGACCAATATACTGGCTCTGAACGCAGCAATCGAAGCTGCCCGTGCAGGTGCGGCCGGAAGAGGCTTTGCCGTTGTAGCGGATGAAGTTCGAAATCTGGCACAAAAAGTCGGCAGAAGCTGCTAAAAACACCACGGTCCTGATTGACGAAACCGTAAGAGCGGTAGAGCAGGGAAGCAGTCTTGCAGACAACACTGCACAATCCCTACATCAGGTTGTAGAGGGACAGACGGAATTAAGCACTTTGATCAATGAGATTGCAAGCGCTTCCGAAGACCAGGCGCAGGCTGTTGCACAGGTTACAAGCGGTATTGAACAAATCTCCAGTGTTGTACAAAAGAACAGTGCTACTGCATCCGAAAGTGCTGACGCAAGTACCGAGCTGAACAGTCAGGCAGAAAAATTACAGGAACAAATCCGACAGTTCCACCTTCGGGATATGGACGGCAGAAGTTCATACGCCTCCAAAGAGGATGAAGATGCAGGAGTGTCCGAAAGAGTGTCCGAAATGGATGACGTGAATGAAGTCAATAAACCGGAAGAAGTAAAGGAAGGGATTGAGGTGGATAACCCGGAGAGTCCGTATTGATTCTATAGAAAATAAGGGAAAGAACCTATCGAGACTGTAAATAATTCTGTGTAAACAAGCAACAACAGACTGCCAAAGGGGATTCATGAGAGAAATCATAAATCCCCTTTGGCAGTCTACTCTTTTTATAATTTCGGTCTCCTCCCCTAGAAAAGACAGGGAGATACTCTTTTAATCTTCCTTATCTTTAAATCCTTTCCTTTATCTTCGTTTAATAATCCACCTCATAATCCAGGTTAAAGCAATCCAAATGAGTGCACTCACCGCACAAATCAGCATCCAAGCCTTTCTATCATTCATAAGAGGGAGTGGTACATTCATCCCGAAGAAGCCTGTAATGACCGCCAACACACTAAGTAAAATTTCAAAAAAATAGTCAGAGTACTCAGGTTGTTGTTTAAGTCATTATTTAAAATATTGTTATAGGAATCCAAAAGCTGACGAACAACGGTAGAGAGTAAGTCTGTCATGGAAACCAACTGTCTGGCCTCCACCATGGCATCATCAAACTGTGCTATCTCCTCTTCGTTAAAGCTACGGTATATGGCATGAGCCTGTATATGCTCGAGAAGAAGCCGATTTTGTGTCGCCGCAGACTTTAAATAAATCATCCCTACCTCCAAATCAGAAAGAGCGTAAAGATTTCTCTTTGTGGTTTTCTTTCCGAAGCAAATGATTAATCTCATCCTTTTTGCTTATCCAGTCGCTCAATTACAGGGGTAATAGGCATTGGAAATCATTTCCAGACCGGCAAAAAGCAGGGTATAAATAGAGAGTTCCTCCTGCCCGTCTACATAATCACACATTTTCTGAATGATATAGTCATTATCCTCATTACTGATCGTCAGCAAACGATTTTTTTCTGCACAATAAAAAGTTAGAGGAACCGTTTCGTAATATTCCTTGTCTTTTTTTGACTCGAGAACACTGTAGATAAAGGTGACGGTTCCGTCTTCCCGATCATAATCCATATGCGCATGCTCATTTTCATCCAAAGCATACTCAATGATTTTGGAATCAATATCGTACTCCTCATAGATTTTTCGATTTCTCTGTGATTTCCTCGGAATCAATATTTAATCCATGTAGTATTGTTACTTAGTTTTTCTGCTTACCCGCATTTTCCCCTACTCCAACTAAAAGCTGCCATAGAAACCGGTACAATTATCTAGGAACTATAGATATCTCTCCTGCGCTCGACAGTCAATGCAAGGATAATCAGCTCCCGGTCTTGTATAAGACAAAGTAAACGATAATCTCCAATTCTATACCGCCATTGTTCACTTTTCTTGTTAGGCGAGTAAGCTCCCTTTCCATGTGCTCTCAGATTTTCACAATTTTGCAAATTTTTTTCCCAATCCAGGATTTGATCATCTGTTGCGTGTATTTATCCAGCTTTTTGAATTCTTTATCAAATCGAGGAGTTGTTTCTACATGGTAGCTCATAGATTCAATTCCTTCCAAAGCTCCTCAATCGGGTCTGGATTTACAGCCAGTATTCTTATATTCCTGATAAGCTTCATCGGCAAGACTAATATCATATTCTTCTTCAATACGTTCAAATAAAGCCCTTTTGAAAGCTTCTCCTAAAGACATTGCATGAAGCTTAGCATAGCTTTCTGCAAGTGCTTTTTCCTCCTCATTCATTCGAATTGAAAATGCCATTTTTCACCTCTATTTCCGAAAAATTATTTGCTGAACTTTATAAGCAAAAGTATGTACAAACTTAATGTGTAGTACATTATACTACTCCGATTGTTTATTATCAACTCTAAACAGATTCTGCTATAATAGCTCAAAAAAGGAGGCGTTATGGCTTGTCAATGGAAAAACAGCAGTGCGGAAATGATATCCTACCACGATAAAGAATGGGGCGTGCCCACCCATGATGATCAAAAGCTCTTTGCATACTTTGCTTTTTGGAATCCATGCAGGCAGGCCTTAGCTGGGCATTGATTCTTCGAAAAAGAGAAACTCTTCGAAGCTGTTTTTGCAGATTTTTTTCCCCGGAAAAGGTCGCAGCATTCACGGAAGAAGATATCGCAAGAATCATGCATACGGAAAATATGATTAAGTCGGAGCGAAAAATCAGAGCCATGGTGCAAAACGCCAAGGCATTTTTAGCCCTGCAAAAAGAAAAGGGAAGCTTTGATGCTTACCTTTGGAGCTTTTCCGGTGGGAAAAAGTCTTTGTTATCAAGGGCATGAAAAAGGGGAAATGCCGGCGAAAAATGCTCTTTCCGAGGCAATCAGTAAAGGATTTAAAAAACGGGGCTTTTCAGTATACCGGCCCCGTCATTGTCTATTCTTTTTTACAAGCCTCAGGTGTTATTAATGACCACGAAGAGGACTGTCCCTGCTATCAGGCACTCCGTAAGGCTTATCCTTATCAAGAGGTGGAGGAAAAGATTCATTGACTTCTGCAGCTTTCTAATATAGCAAAAGCAATCGCCTCTTTGATGCAATCTTCACAGCTGCAAAGAGGCTTTTCTTTGCCTATCCCCTTAAAGTCTTTTGCAAATGCCGGCTCCGCAACGCTCAACAAAGTCCTGAAAAAGATGGGCGGCCTCCACCTGAACCATTGGATTTCCCTTATTTTTCATAGCTAAAAACCAAATTTGCTCCAATGAGTGCGCCGCAGGTTCCCTCTAAAGGTTCCCAATCCTTCAATAAGTCCCCGTAGAGAGGGAAAGCAGAAGCTCCTCCGAAGATTTAATTCCTCTTGATAGGCAAGCAGCACCAGCTGTCCGCAGTTCTTTCCTGCCGCTAAGCCTTCCATCGCTAATGTCTGTTTTTCTTCTAAAGATTGTTTCATGATTTCTCCTATTCATTTAATAGATGAGCGATAGGAAATTTATTGTTCCTTTGACGCTAAAATACTTTTGGCTCATACACGGAATACTATTCAAATACAAAGTTTCCTGAATGGCTTTCCAATCCTCTTCACCGACTAATACCGCATTTTTCCCTCTATTGTTGGTAATCGTGATTGGCTGAGAAGATTCATTTACT
>BNJT01001839.1_pt1 | contig 98213 bp, 100 predicted proteins | sample 8540491 | NCBI WGS metagenome assembly BNJT01 (sample SAMD00202455, study PRJDB9452) | human saliva metagenome | host: Homo sapiens | reverse complement strand
CTCAACTGTGCCAGTGAAGAACATGTCGGGGGTCGCTTCTACGATAATCCACACTTCGGCGTTGATATGTACATGCCGAGTGGTCGGTGTGACACCATAGCCGATACTTTGCTCCTGTGCCTGGTGTGGGGGTTCCTGTACGCCCTACCTTCGGATGATAACGGGAAGACTGTAGGGATTAATATTAATAGGTTCCACGAGATGTCCCCAGCGGGCACAGAGATACCCGCAGCTATGGCAAACGTCACGGGTAGAACGGTACTAGCCGGGTTTGAATACTTGACGGGGGAGCTTCGCAACCGTGGGGTGTTTGCCCGGAACAAAACCCTCAACGACATATTCGGCTTCGAGTTCAAAGGCTTATAGACAGGGTATAGAAAACCCCCGGCGCTCTTAGTTGAGTGCCGGGGTTTTCTTGTGCAAACACCGATAAATGAGAGTCTTATATACGACAAACTTCGCTATCTAGTGTAGCACACCTTGCCGGGGGTTAGTGCCAAAAACTGTAGAAAGCCCACATAATGGGGTACATTGCCAGTTCAACGACGCTGTATCGTGCAAGCATATTGGCGTATACCTTTCGTTGTTGGTTAGAAACCAAAATGGAAGATGTTCATTGCCATGTGGTAGAACGCAAGCGATACTACCGCTCAATGCGAGGGTGACATAATAATGTTTTCCTTTCGTTGTGCCTAGCCGGGGAAATATCCGAAAGCTCGGAAGAAATCGGCATAGTAGTATACGTGCCCAAGAATGAGGGAAAGCGCGGTCATTGGTTTTGTTCCTTTCGCTTAGTCGCAAGAAACCCCGTACACCACGTGGCAGGGTGTACGGGGTTTCTGCATGAGAACTGTGACACCGCACAGAGCGGATGCTATCAGTATACAGGAGTTTAGAAGAGGCTGTGTGCCAGCCAGTACCCATTTCTGATGGAAGAAAAATGAGGGTTGTTCAATACCTGGTCGAAAATGTGAATGCCGGTCATGCCGGGTCTCCTGTCTGTAGTTGTTACGAAACAGTTAAAAGTATACCGCGTGACGTGGGTGTTTAGGTGCATCGACGCGACGGGGGTGTTTGGGTACTAGAAAAAGCCCCTAGATGAAACGGAAGTCTAGGGGCTTTTTCCACTGTGTTATGCGCTGATGCAGTGTGCAATATGTAGTTATGAAAGGCTCCCGAATGAATCATCATCATCACTCAAGGTATGTACCCAGTGTATCACATGCCGGGGGTGGGTAGGTGCGCCGTGCCGGGGTGAAAAGGATGCTGTGTGTTTTATTGTAAAAAAATAAATGTATTTAAAGTTTGATAATTTGACAAACTGAGCGCTCCGCGTACACTTGAGGTATGAACAATGACTCTGAAAAAAAGCCGTCGAATCGTACTTCAGACGGCAAGTTGTTAACCGTGGATGGGTCACCTGGAAGATGGCTCCTACCGAAGTTGGAATACCCGATAGGGGTAGTGCTCATACCGGCGGCGCAGTGTGGTTCGTTGAACTCAAGCGAGCGCGTGGCGGGGTGGTATCCCCTAGACAGAGAGTTGTGCATAAGAAAATCTCCCGTGGCGGGCATAACGTTGTTGTTCTTGCCGGGGTGAATGAAGTCAAGATGTGGATTCGCGAGCGCGAGTCCGAGCTAGAAAATGAAACGGATGTGTAAGCAATGACAAAATCAACGGGTAAGAAATGCAAGCCCTGCAAAGAATGCGGTCGCCCCTACGGGCTGGAAGACCCGCACGAGTGTCGAACCTGTGGCGCGCGGCTACGCAAGCGGTACCGTGACGCCTGCCGATACGCAACGGTAACTAAACCCAAGATTGAGGCTGACCGCGAGCGCAACAAGCGTGACGCAATAGGACGGCTTCGTGTCGAGCGGTCGAAGTACAACATTGGCACGCCGGAGGCTATAGCCCTCATGCAGGCAAACTACCTGGAGAACCACCAGCGGGAGCTTGAAGAAAAACGTGCGGTGTTGGCGGCGCGACGGGCTGCAGAAGGCGATAAGCCTAAGGTTGCTAGGCGTGAAGCTGTTAGCATCTACGCGCCCCTGAACGTAGGGGATGGTGTCGAAGGCGAGACGGGTAACGTGGTGCAGGATGAAGGTCTGACGTACTACCTGAGGTCGCGTAGGGAAAGGCTCTCACGTCTAGCCGGGGGTGGTGGCGTTGGGCGGCGCGCCGGGGTGAAGGGCGCGTTTGTACCCGCGCCGGGGGTTAGTGCGTAGTGATGATGCAGTTAGTTATGAAAGGTTGAAGGTGTTCGGGATGACGAAATCAGCTCTCGAGATGGGGTTCTCCCTCCGTGATTACCAGATAGAAGCAATGCAGTTTCTCCGTGACGGGGGTGGCGGTAAGGCTCTGTTCCTTGATATGGGTCTAGGTAAGACCGCTACATGTCTATCGGCGCTGACCGAAGAACACTTGCCTGCTCTTATCATTGCCCCTAAGCGCGTAGCCGAGCACGTCTGGAAGACCGAGCGCGACATCTGGCGACCCGACCTGTCGATAACGGTCGTGAAGGGAACCAAGGATAAGCGCATGTCCCTAGCTGGGGTGCGCAGTGACCTTACGGTCATCAGCCGAGATAACCAGGATGATATTCGCTCCCGTGCCATGACGGGGGGTTTCAAGACGGTGATAATCGACGAGCTGGTGGTTATAAGAACAGGGGTACTAAGCGCTGGAAGGGCGCGCAGGACATTGTGAGCCGCGCGAAGCACGTCTGGGGCTTGACGGGTACCCCCACACCTAAGTCTCTGATTGACCTGTGGGCACAGATGTACCTGCTTGATAACGGAGAGTCTTTGGGTCGGACGCTGAGCGAATACCGGCGGAAGTACTTCTACGCGGCGGGGCAGTTGCCTAGCGGCATTGTCACCAAGTGGTTACCTCGTGCCGGGGCTAAGACTGAGACCGACATCTATGATGCTATCGCGGATAGGGTGTTGGTGCAGGGCACGGAAGGGCGCGTGAAGCTCCCGCCGGTGGCCTACGTGCCGCAGAAGGTTACCTTGCCGGGGAAGGTACAGAAACAGTATGAGACGTTGAAGAAAGACCTAGTGCTTAGGTTGCTGGAAAGCGGAGAAGAAATCACCGCCGCTAACGCCGCCGTCGTCTCTGGTAAGCTCGCACAAATCACGGCGGGGTTCCTCTACCATGATGACCGTGCCGGGGGCGAGGGTGATGCTCGTCGATGGGATGTTCTGCACAAGGTCAAGATGGATAAGCTGGAAGACATCATTGAGGGTGTGAACGGTGGCGGCGTGCTTGTGTTCTACCGATTCCAGGCTGAGCTTGAGGAACTCAAGAAACGTTTCGGCGATGACGTTCACACCGTCAAAGAGAAAGACTTCGTTGAGCGCTGGAAAGCCGGTGATATTCCTATCCTTGCTGCGCACCCGGACTCTATCGGTCACGGCTTGAACCTGCAGAAGGGTGGGAATACCGCCGTGTGGCTGTCCTTGCCGTGGTCTTCGGAGGCTTGGTTACAGTCGAACAAGAGGCTTGCGCGTAGCGGGCAGGAATACCCGGTAAACATTCACATGATTATGGCGGAAGACTCTATTGACGAGCACGTGCACGAGTCCTTGACGGGTAAGGTGGGTGCTCAGCAGAGGCTTTTGGACTATTTGAATGAAGTAGATTAGATGATGGGGAACGGTACAACGTAGAAGCCCCGCTGTCGGGCTTACATGGATTGAATAGTAGAAGTACCCCTGGACAGGGTACGGGCACTGTAATAGGTGCTTGTGCTCTGGCCGGGGGTATTTCTTTATGTTGATGCGCTGGTGGGTCACAGGGTTCACGAGGTGCCCTAAGGTGGGGACAGTGCGAGCTAAGTGAACGCTGAGGCGCGTAACGTGAGCGCAGTGGCGTATAAAACGTAGCTCCTATACCCCGGCTAGAGCATAAAAGTACCTGCGCAGACCCCGTGCCGGGGGATTTGTGAGCGTTGTGAACAGACTTGAGCGGTGTTTAGAAAAATTTGACTAGCAGGTGGGGTGTGTAGTATTTAGGAAAATCCAGGGGAAATTTACTCTTAGAAAACTATAGGGAAATCCTTGGGCATCTTGGGCACTCCCTTGAAATAGCAACGAAGTAGCCGAAAAATCCTTGGGCACAATGGGTATAAATCCTTGGGCAACCATGAAAATCCTTGGGTCTTGAGGCAATCTGATAGAAAAAGTGAGTCAAAAACTTTTACACTAAATACTTACCTATAGGGAAATCCTTGGGCATCTTGGGCACTCCCTTGAAATAGCAACGAAGTAGCCGAAAAATCCTTGGGCACAATGGGTATAAATCCTTGGGCAACCATGAAAATCCTTGGGCATTTAGGTTCTAGGATTCCGCAATGTCGTAGCATTTATCACAAGTGATTTGCCTCACCCGCGTATACACCGTTTAAAAACCCGGTTTATGGGGATTTGCCCAAGAAAAAAGGGGTTTGCCCAAGAATTTAAATCGAGGTTGCCCAAGGATTTTTGCGCTACTTCCTTGATATAGCACCGAAGTGCCCAAGATGCCCAAGGATTCTCTATATAAAGTTTATATCTATTTATATATATTAAAGAAGAACTCTAAATACCAGACTATCTTGTGGCTGTCAATGGTTTTTCAAGTAAGTGTTGTAGGGATTACATACGCGGTTCAGATGCTCTAGCCCGTGGCAGTTTCGTCAGCATCAGTGCGTACCCCGGCACGGGACGGAGAAGTTCTCTAGCCGGGGGTTTTGCGAGGGTTTTGCGAGGGTCGTGCGCTCGGTGTGATTCAACCCCTCTGCGCGGCTCTGCGGGGGCGTGAGCGAGTTTCATGGCTTCTGTGGGTGATTGTTCATCAGGTATAAAAATAGCCCCTTAGCGGGGCATACAGGGCTTCTCACAGCTTTAGATACAAAAATAGCCCGCCGATTGGCGAGCTATCTCTGCAACCCCATTTGCAGTCAAATGCGAGAACCTGCTAAAGTGGTCTTGACCGAATACAACAACATTACCTAACAGGGGAGATGAAAAAGCAAATGCAGTTTCTTTCCATTTTGAATTTGCCAAAGGAACGTCACCGAAGACGGAAGGCAAAGAGCTAACATTCGCCGACATTCGAGAAATGTTGAAGACCCCCGGCACGGAAAAAGCCGAACGCTCATACTTGCCGGGAACTATCAAAGACCACCACCGCAAACGTGAGAACATCATCTCCCGCTCTGCCGTCACGCTAGACCTGGACGGCGCGCAGATGGGTGGCTTCGAAGCACTGAGCGGATACCTGCGCGGCAAGCAATATTTCTGGCACACGACTTTTTCGCACAGCCCTGAGAAACCCTCCTTTAGGTTCATCATCCCCCTAGCCGAGGACATTTCACCTGGGCTGTACGAGAGCCTGGTATCGCAGATAATCACAGCGAACACCAAGGCAAGCATTGATACCGCTTCCCGCTCGCCGGGCCAGATTATGTTCACCCCGGCTTGCGCGGACAAGGATAATTACATCTGGGGAGAAAACACCGGCGAGTTAGCCGACGCGAAGGCGTGGGTAAAGGAAGTCAATGGCGGCGAAGCCGTTGTACCTCTGGCGCGAATCAAGAAGCGCTGTAACCCTCGAGGAAGCCCCGGCATCATTGGTCGGTTCAATAAAGCCTTCCCAACTCTAGACGAATTAGTCGAAGTCTTCCGGCCTACCTTACGTGTATGTACCCGAGGTTGGGGCGCTACCGTTATGTGGGTTCATCCATCCACTCCACCCCCGGCATGAGCGAGATAGAGGAAAATCCCGGCTACTTCTATAGCTGGCACGCCAAAGACCCGGCCAGCGGGTACGCCCAAAACTCTTTCGACCTCCTACGTATCCACAAGTTCGGCGAGCTTGACGAAGGATACAGTGGTCCCCCTGTTCATGCGCCATCTTACAAGGCGGCGAAGGACTTCATTGAAACCCATGAAGCGTTCAAGCAGCGGGAGAGCGAAGACGCTTACGCCGCTGTGTTGTCCCGCTACGAGGGTGCAATTGTTGCAGAAACTCCTGCTAGTACGAGCGGGAGCGTCAGGTGCAGACCTGTTCGCGATACCTGAGGACGAGCCGGAAGTACCTACCGCACCAAGCGAAGAAGAAATTCGAGATAAGAGCGCGTGGGTGAAGCTCCTGACCGTTGATAAAAAGACGCAGCAGGTAGAGAATACCGTAGATAACCTTGAATTGATTTTCCATAACGACCCATTCCTCAATGGTCTTGGGTGGTGTGAGCGCGGCGGGTATGAAGCCTGGACTAAGGACGGGTACAACTTTGCAGACGGCGCGCCGCATCAGTTGAACAACCGGGACGTCTCAATTATTCAGTTCCACATTGAGAAGATTTACGGGATGCGTAGCATCACCAGGACTCGCGTAGAGCAGATGCTGAGGGTTCTGGTAGAGACTAACCGTTATGACCCGGTGCAGGATTACCTGAACTCCCTTGAGTGGGACGGTGTACCGCGCTTGAACACATGCATCCCCGGCGTGGAGTACACGGACTACAACGAAATGGTAGCCCGCAAGGCGCTTATCGGGGCTGTTGCACGTGCTCTCAAGCCCGGCGTGAAAGCAGACCAGTCACTCATTCTCGCAGGTGAAGCTGGGCTTGGTAAGTCCTGGTGGGTAGAACGCATGTCACGCGGGTTCTCCTCCGTACTTGGCCCGATTGACCGCAAGGACACGCTTATCTCGGCAAGCCGTGGGTGGATTATCACCTCTGACGAAGGACATGCCCTGTCGAAGGCTGAGTTTTAACCAGCTCAAGGGAGTTTATGACGCTTACCCAAGATACCTACCGCCCTCCATGATGAGCGAGCCGCGCAGACTGTCAAGCGTCGTTGGGTCATCTGGGGTACCACCAATGACCCGAAGATGCTTCGTGAGCGCGAGGGTAACAGGCGATTCCTTATCGTGGACATTCAAGAGAAAGCTGACTTCGACAAGTACACCGACGAGTACGTAGACCAGGTATGGGCGGAGGCAGTTCACGCATTCAAGTCCGGCGAATCGCATATACTCAGTGAATCCGAAGAAGCCCCTTGCCGAGTGTGTACGCACCCCTGCATACTCAGACCGACGACCTTGCCGACATGATTGGCGAAGGTGTAGACGTGCTCTTGCCGGGTGACTGGGATGACGAAGACCGTTTCTCAGCGCACCTCCTACATGCTGCAGGTTGAACAAGGAATGGCCGGCGGCTCGGTTGACGCGAGACTATCTCGCCGGTGGAGTCTGGACTGAGATTATAGGCGCGCCCGCGTGCTGACTTCGATAACATGAACCAGCGCCGCATCTATGATGCTTTAGTTGCCCTGTCACGCCGCGGAGTTTTGCGCCGTCCGTTGAAGAAGTCATATAAGGCTCCCTTACGGCACGGTGGATAACTCGAGATTATCCGGTTCTAGTAATTTAAATCACGTGTACAACTTTGACGGGCGCACACGCGGTCACCTATAGTTATAAAATGTGGTCGCAAAGAGCGGTCACTAAGACAAGAAACGGAGAACTGATAATGGACCAGGAAACGAATTGACGAGGCTCGGTGTGGAACTTGGTCGCTCCTTGGCGGCTGTTGTACAGCACGCGCTGAGCATTGCGGCAGAAGCATCCAAGGGTGCTCCGCTGTGGGTGAAACGTTGGCACTGCGGCTGAATCTTTCACTAAGCCGGTAGAGACTGAGACGGGCGAGGAAGAAAGCCCGCCAAGAAGACTTTTGTTCGCAAGCGCGCTACTCGCAAGACTGCAAAGGCAGAAGAGCCTAAGGCAGAAGAGCCTAAGGCAGAAGAGCCTAAGGCAGAGCAAGAAGAGCCTAAGGCAGAAGAGCCTAAGGCAGAAGAGCCTAAGGCAGAGCCTACAGCGACCTACTGGCGATAAAAGGAAAATCGGGCAGAAGATTAGGCAGCATACAAGGGCGAAAAACCCTTGGGTCGAGGAAGAGTGCGCTAAGGCTATGGAGGTAAGGTTCTGCGACTCTTCGAGAGAGCGAGATACAGCCAGCGTATGATGCCCTGGTTAAAAATCCTCAACAAGCTAGAAGGCAACGAAGAGCCTAACGGCGGCATGTTCGCATAGGTCATGCCAGAGGTACACGCTAAACTCTCGCCTAGCTCAGGGTGAGCGGTGGATAAAACTGCACTAGAGTTTTGCACTGATAGACTCTCTGGACTTGCCGGAGCCCTAAGACTTCTATAGCCGCCGAGGAAGGTACCTAGCGCATTCCGTTCTGGAGAACGAAGCTAGAGTACCGCCTTGAGTGGTACGGCAACGAGGAATACAAAGCACGGCGTACAGAGCTGATACAGGAATCTAGAGGGCTTCTCGGTAAGAATGTCTATAACGAGATGTTGGAATACGCACAGCAACATCTTGATTTGATATTCCACCTGACCCGGCGAGAGTTTTTGAAAACAGAATACGAAGGCCTGGTGTGGCTGGAGACGCGCGTATATCCAGGTATCGAAGGATGCTTCGGTACGGCAGATACTATCGTAGCCCTTGAAGACGAGCTGCATGTTATCGACTTCAAGTACGGGCGTGGCGTTCCGGTATCCCCCGTTGATAACACTCAGTTGAAGCTCTACGGCTTGGGTGCTTACGAAGCGCTCAAGATGTTCTGGGACTTCAAGACGGTCACACTGCATATCGTACAGCCGCGAATCCACAACGTAGCTTCCTGGGAAGTAAACCTAGAAGACCTGCTGTTGTGGCGGGAAGACGTAGTAAAACCGGCGGTAGAATACATCAACAATGGAACTGGTGTATTCGCCCCGAGTGAAAAGGCTTGTATGTGGTGTCCCGCCAAGGCGTTTTGCACCGCAAGAGCAAGAAATGTATGGGAAGGTGTGAGTATCGCATGAGCAATTTTGACTTCCTCGACGAGGGTATCGAGTACATGACCTTGGGGGACATGGTATCGGTAGCCCTGCGTGCAGGGGACATTCGTAAGTGGCTCAAGGACATAGAGGAATCTCTTATAGACCTCGCTTACGAGAAGGGCGCGAACGTGCCCGGCTTGAAGGTGGTTCGCGGTTCTGGCCGGCGAAGCATCAAAGACGCGGATGCGTTCTTGAAAAGCCCTAGAAGATGGAGGATTCGTCATTGATGGGTTATCCTCTGTCACGACAAAACCAGCCAGCATCTCACAATAGAGCGCAAGCTCAAGGTGAAGCTGGAGGACTCTCCAGGTAGCGAGTTTGTTACCAAAAGCCCTGGTTCTCTGATGCTGGTACCGGAAGCAGACCCGCGAAAGGGGGTGAGTAAAAGCTGACGAATCAGCGGGAGCTTACTCAGAACTGTTTCAATGAGGGTGTATGTGAATCCCTTTGTATGGGAAAAACAGCAGCTCATGAAGGACACCGGCTCGCACCGGAAACTATCTAAACGTTTAGGGTTCTCTTATGAAGGGGCTGTGCAACAGTTCGTGTCGGGCTATCGCTCAGTGAACGCGCTATCTCTTCGGGCTCCAAGCCTTGGGGGTTACCGGACGGGTAACCTTTGTACCTCCAGGATTGGCGAAGCGGGACGAATACCTGCGTAACTCAGATGCACTGTTCTACGCAGTGCACCCGAAACTGAAAAACCGAAAGAAAAGGAATAACTGAAATGGCTGTAACTCTTGGTAAAGTACGACTCTCTTACGTCACTCTGGTCAGACGCTAAGGACTCAACCGACGTAGAACATCCTGGGTTCGCTTCTCTGGACCAGCTTCGTGAGATGCTGGAGGATAGTAACCGCGCCGGGGAAGTAGACGACTACAAGTTCTCCGTGAACGTCATCTTGCCTAAGGATGCTAAGGTACCCGGCACAAATGAACTTGTTATTGACCGCCTGGAGAAGTCTGTCATGGATGCTATTGACTACGCGGCGTCAGACCGTAGCAAGACTAAGCTACCCACCGAAGTACGTACCCACTCTCAAGAAGCTGTGGAAGGACTCCGGGCGCTATGCTAACCGAGACTCGGAACATCCTCAAGACGGTGGTACGAGACGGTGATACGGACGCTCGCGCAGAGGATAAGCCGTACCTGCACGGTGCGTACAACTTCACCGCAGACCAGCGGGCGTACCGACGTAACCAGCTCGCGCCCATTCCGGTATACGCACCTGGTGCAGGCCGTCCGGTTGAGCTTGACCCGAATGAGGTTCACTCAGGCGATTACGGTTTCGTGAGCGTCACGCCGTATGTGTACTCGGTTCGGCAAAAGCCTACGGCATCAAGTTCTTCTTGAGTCTGTTCTCAAGACGGAAGACGGCAGAGCGCCTGGACGGAACCGTTTCCGCTGAGTCCGCATTCGGGGATGTGCTAGAGGCCTACGCAGAGCAGAGCCAAGACGTGTTTGGCGAGGTGGCCTCTCAGGAAGCTGAGTCCGGTAAATCAATGTTCGGCTAAACGCAGGTAATAAAACCCCGGCAAGAGAATATTCTCTCGCCGGGGTTTTCCCGAGATTGGGGACGGAAACCAAAAACGATGCAGAAGAAATTACATAGACTTCGAAACATTCTCGGATGTAGACCTGAAAGCGCGAGGTGCATACAACTACATGCGCGGCGCTTTCTGGGAAGCACTTATCTGTACCTACCGATGGGGCGAAGACGGGGAAACTCAGATACTCCAGGGCAGGGATATTATTCCTTTCGTCCGGGAAACACATGACGATGAAGATGTAGTGTTCATAGCCCACAACGCCAGCTTCGAGCGCCTGGTGTACACCACCATAAACGATTATCCCCTCGGTGAGTTTATGCCGCCGGAGAGGTTCATAGACACTATGGCAATGGCGCGCTGTTTAGGCTTCCCTGGAGGTCTGGGAAACCTGGCAAAAGCCCTGGGGGTGGAAGAGAAAGACTCTGCAGGTACCAGGCTCATCAACATGTTCTGCGTACCCGACAAGCGCGGACACTGGCACACGCCACAGACCCGCCCCACGGACTGGAAGCGGTTCTGTGACTACGCGGTGCAGGACGTGGATACTCTGGTCGCCGTGCACAAGGCTATGGAAGAGCGATACGGCGGCTTCTCCAGGTGAGCAACAGGTGTGGTATGTAGACCAGCGCATCAACGACAGGGGCATCCTAGCCGACGTGAAGCTGGCACGCCGGGGTCATTGAGATAGCAGAAGACATCAAGAATGGTTCTCTGCGAAGTATTGAGCTGTATACGAAGCTGGAGAACGGACGCTCTCAGAAGCAATTCTTTGGGTGGGTTGCAGACCAACTGTTGCGGGGCGGAATCATCACGCAAGTTGAGGAAGGCGTGTACATATTCCCGGACACTGGTGAGCCATTCGACACCATAGATAAGAAGATGGTGAGTTACCTGCTTGAGCGCGACGACATCTCGATAGCGTTGCGAGAAGTGCTCAACCTTCGCGCCATGTCTAACGCGGCTTCGGTGGCTAAGTTCAACGCATACCTGAGGCTCGCTGACCCGTTCGGGCACTCGGGTGCGAGGGGCAATGCAGTTCTTCGGCGCACACACAGGACGGTGGGCGGGTCGTGGTGTTCAGTTCCAAAACCTGCCCCGGAATACTGCCGGTGGTGAGGAAGAGACAGAGCTCTTGTAGAAAAAAAGCTATGTCGAACGAAGGGTATGACTTGACCCTGGATGATTTGAAGCCGTTGATTAGGGCTGCGTGATGGCCCCAGAGGGTAAAAGAGCTTACCGTGTGTACTACTCGGCTATTGAGGCGCGTGTCATTGCGTGGCTTGCCGGGGAAGAGTGGGTACTCGAAGCGTTCCGTGAAGGGCGGGACATCTACGTGGAGACGGCCAGCCGTATGTTCCACGTCCCTTATGAGGAAGCAAAAGCCCTACGAAGGCGAGGTAAGGTTGCAGTTCTTGCTCTCCGGATACAACGGCGGCGTGAACGCTGCGCGTCATGGGCGGTGAAGGTACCGACGAAGAGCTTCAAAGAGCTGTGTGGGCGTGGCGTGCAGCTAACCCGAACATCGCTGGGTTCTGGAAAGACCTTGAGAGCGCCTTCCGCCTCGGCTACGGGAAAAGTAGAGTCAGTTCCTCGAGGGTGCAGTCCGGGGCTAACAACGCGCGCGGATAGTCCTACCATCAGGCCGGGCGGTGTATTATCACAGGGTGCACACGCGGCCTATGATGAAGTTCGGGAAAGTGTTCCAAGTCCTGCACTCAAAGACTCGAAGAACATTTCAGATGGCGCATGGATTACCACCTACGGAGGGAAGCTCTCGGAGAACGTCACCCAAGCCGTGGCACGGGATGTTCTGGCGAACGCTCTTATAAACCTGGAAGAGCACGGTGCAGAGGTTGTCGCGCACGTCCATGACGAGGTTATCTGTCAGTCCGGGCTATCCGTCGATAGGGTGGCTGAGCTAATGGGTGTGAGTGGTTCTCCGTTCTTCCCGGCATGGGCGGAAGGATTACCACTGAGCGGCGGCTGGGTACACCTGCAAGAGGTACCGTAAAGAGTAATGTAATTCATAGGCTGAGCGCACACGCGGTTGCAATTAGTGACCGCGTGTGCGTATACTGTAAGTACATCAAATAGAAACGGAGGGCCCTGAGATGGGCATTTTTATGAACCGCCGAGATGCGGCGGATTGGTTCAATCAGCAACAGCTGGCGAACCAGCAGACCAACCTGCAACAGATGTTCTATGAACAGTCGCAGTTGATTGGTGCACTCACGGAAGAGATAAAACTTTTTGCGAGATGCATTAGTGGAAAGCAATGTGCGAGGTGATAAGTAGGGATGTATGTAATTCCGAAAGTGCATCTCAAGTACGTCTTGCCGGGGTCATGGCTCACATTTACTGTGGCTCTATTGAGGACAGCATGTACGATGTTATGCGGCTACAGCGCCCGGACTGGATTAAGGACGCATTAGAGGAAGGCGACGTTCATATCGAAGACATGCTGGAGGATATGTACGGCTCTTCCGGGAGGGAAACTCTACATGCTTCGGGTGAGGATGAAGTGAACATACTGCTGTACAACGGCGAGCGACCGCACACGTTCAAGCCGCTGTGGGTTACACGAGATGAACTCGTGAGAAAGATTGAGTCTGTTATGTACTCCGTGCCGGAAGGTAGTGTTATCTACGAGGGCGCGAAAACCTTCTTAGCTAGGGGTAGAGGGTTTACCTGAGTGCATCTACAAGATAATGAAACCTTAGTAACGGCGTACATGGATAGCGGACTACTGATTGACACTTCAATACCGGCCCGAGGCGGCACCGCTTACATAGCACGGCGAACTGCAAGAATTTCTATCTGTAGAACTGAAAAGGAAACCTCAATGACTAACACCCCGAAACACTACGGAGCCCAGAACGGCGTAGACCCAACATCCGTAGTGGATGACTTCGGGTTCTGGGCGCGGAACTTTTTTAAGTACGCCTGGCGCGCTCCGTTCAAGAACGGACCAGCCGATGTTGAAAAAGCTCAAGACTGCCTGGTTCGGATGTGGGAACTAAACCCGTCGTGGTTCTTACTTAAGACACGCACTGAACTATCCGGTCTAGAGGACAACGAAGGAATCAAGAAGATAGCCCGAGGGCGCACTAACGACGGCTGACGGCGGGCGGCACGAGCACGAGCGTTGGTGTACTTCTCCAAGCTCTGCACAGGACAGGTGCAAAGCCTTGAACGCCGGGTGTTCAACCGTTACGGAGAACTACCGGGCGGCAAGAAAGCCTGGGCCGTCATGGACCGGCTGCAGGAAATACTCACTGATTATTATCAGAGCGAGTTAGAGAAGGTAGGCGTAAGTAATGCGAGATAATCTATCAGAGATGGACCGGCTGTACCTGGACCTGTACGGATACTCTCTAACCTGTGCTGGTGCTCCCACCCGAGTTGGCGTGACGCTAACCTATGACTACAAGTATTCTATGGGTGGAGTGCGTATGGAACTACAGGACACTAAATACATGCTTGCGAAAAAGCGTCAGAGAGTCCATAGAAGAGCCGGTACTAATTCTATCCCTGACGAGTCTAAGGGCTTAGTCAAGCGTGGTGTTGGGTACACCCGCAGTAACTTAGATGCTATATTTACAGCTCTCGGGTTTAGGGAAGCGAAAGTGCAATCGTTCGTACCTTCGTATGATGAACCACGGTACAAAGCTCACGCTACCGTGGACTTGTACCCCACCGAACAAGGTGTACCTTTGATGGGGTACTTGCCGGGTGACATACTGGACCACCTGGGACGACGTTGTTCAGATAAACGGGGACCTAATAGAAGAGAGGACACCCGAAGTACGTGAAGCCTCGAATACCCTATACCGGCTACGGGAAAACAACGAAGTACCTGCATCTATGGAAGCCGTTTCCGCCCTACGTACTTTAGTGGGTTTTGCGCAACGGACAGAAGCCCGTGGGTGGTCGGTGAAACCTGGTGATACCAAAAGGGCGGAAGAAATTCTGTTTAGCGTGGCCGTTGTGGTGCAGAAAGACGGGATGCGGCGCAAGGCAGTAGAAGAACGCATCAAGTGGATTATGGGGAGGTGTAGACTGTGGACTTCACAACAGCGCGAGGGGTGCTACACATCGCAATGCCCGGCGGGGACGACGAGGCAGAACCTGTAGAAGCCATTCACATGTTAGAGAGCATCGGCGACGGCTTCCCTAGAGAGTATAAGTATGACAAAGTACACGCGAAGATAAGCGCCCTAAAGTTCCGGTATTCCACCCTGGAATCTCACGGGGAAAAACTAAAGCGCGACACGCTGGAGAACGATTTATCCGCTTTGGCAGACATTACCGACTATTGTGTTAAGGTAGGGTAGAGGAATCCCCGGCACGGATGCAACGACGTGCCGGGGATTTTCCTGTTCGCTTACTGATTCAGGTAACCATCGGAAGCGTAGTACGAAGAATCAGCTGCGTGTTCCGCCGGAGCCGCCGAGGACTCCTGGGGTTTAGCCGGTTCGTTAGGCTGTTCCTTGTACTGAGTGGGGCTGACGTTCAGAAGTGCCAGTACAGCACCAATAACACCGGTAGCACCTGCAGAGATGCTTGCCCACTGCTCAGCGTTGATAACACCGAATGCAGTCAGTCCTACACCGGCCAGGGCTACGAGGCCGTATACAATCTTTCGTACGGCTGCCCATTGCTCAGTTGTCAGAGCCATGAATATTCCTATCGTTCAGGACTACAGTATCCACTACCCGGTCGAGCCGGGTCTGTATGCCTATTGTCGGCACGTAGTCCGCCTATATCTTTCTTTAGCTCGGTCTGGTCGTCCAAGCTGCGGGTAAGTGCGTCCTCCATATCGCGCTGCTTCTTTCCTTGGTTAGCTTGCTCTCGTTGGAGGTCGTCTAGCCGGTTGCGGATTTCAAGCATTGCGGTGTTGGAGGTTTTCTACCCCCTCTATTGTAGAGTTTATCCCGAATCTTATCCAGGTCGTCCCTGAGGTTAGTCCCGTGGTCGTTCTTCACCTGATGCTTCGCTTCACGCGCGTCGTTCCCGACAAGGTGAACCGCGTGCTGCAGCTCTTCAATCTTGCCGGAGACTACTTTACTGACACGTATCCCCACGAGCACTGCGATAATGAGGCACACTAGGATAAGCACGAATGCGTCCACCTCAGGGTCGCCGGTCTTAGGTATTTCAACCACGGCCCGACCTTAGTTAGGGAAGTTCATGAAGCTGGCGCGAGTATCGTTATCGAACTCTTCCTTGCGGGCGTTGCCTTGGGTGGCTTCGTTATATCCCAGAAGCTCGCGGAGCTTACCTGCGACCGAGCCGTCCCGCATCCGACCGGGAATGCCGATACGGAACTGATTGAACAGAGTCTTCACCATGCGCAGGGTAGACCACTGCATAGAATCCTGAATCTTCACCATGTCTACGAGGGTACGGTTACCCCATCAGGACGGGGGTATGAAGAGCACTTCTTCAAGTTCTTTCTTGGTTGCCATGTCGAACCAATCTCCTGTCTCCTGCCGGGGCTTGCCCAGCGAGTAGTTTGTTTATGTTGTCGCGAAATGCGTCCATGTCAATAAAGGATTTCGGGGTCGATTTTTCCCCTGCGCTGGTCCTGCATATTCTTTGTGCGCAATCTGCAGGAAGTCGGGGTTACCACTGCCGTACCCGCGTTCCAGCGCGGCGGCGAGGATAGGCATGTATTCCAGCTGTGCGGCAGTCCAGTTCTGCGGGCGCGACACCCGAGGACTCCATCTCCACACCGATAAGGAACTCATTACCCCTGATTTACCGGTATGCCAGGGGTTTTCGCCCTCCCCGGCGTGGTTAGCCCAGCCGGCGGCGATTACGTAAACTTCCGCGTTACGTCCGAACACAATGTGCGCCAAAGGCCCCGGCAAGTCGGAGCGCCCGTGGATACACGTGTTGAGTGTTGGTGCGCCCTCAGTCCAGTAGCGAGCAGAGCCTGAGGCGGTATGGTGCCAGAGAACACCATTGACCGCGTCCAGCTGCCACCCGTTAACGGCCTGGTACCCACGGTATTTCCAGCCTTGAACCTCAATAACGTTCAAGCGTTTACCGTTCGGTGCAGTGTACGCGCGGAGTTTGTCTGCCAAGTCCGTAATGAACATTGAAGAACTCCTTAGTATTTAGGCGTAGTTTTAGAACAAATCTACGATACAAGTATAGTACCTGTGGTACGATAGACATGCCTCAGGGAGGTTGGCGCGTCCCTGCTGTAGGCATTTTCTCCTGCCCCGGCGAGATTGTTAGTCATCTTGCCGGGGTTTTTCTGTTCCAAGATGGGCATAGAAATACCCCAGCACGTCGTGACACCCGTGCCGGGGATATTTCTATCGCTAAAGTTCCCACCCCAACACCTCAACCATTCTGAAAGGATAAATATATTATACCCTATGCCCAGCGGGTGAAAAGCGGATGTTGATAATGTACCTTCGCCCTCGTGCCGAGGTACCGAAGGACCAGAACTTTACGTCGCGGCTGCCCGCTTCGATAGCTATAGAACCTTCGTTCTGCTGGCCGGGGATTACTTGAATCTCACTGAGAGACACCGGCGTGGGTGCCTCTGGTGGGAGACGGAACACCACAGCACCGCTCGGTGGCGGTGATACCATATCGAAGTCCATGTGCACGAGCGCCTGGCCGGACGAGCGGTCTACGCTCATGACCTGAGCTGCTGCACCTGACCGCAGGTTGATGTCGTTGCTCACCTTTTGCAGCTGATACGTCAGCACACCTGATACCTGGTTCAGGACTTCCTGCTTCACAGCCTGCAGGCGTTCTTCGCTTACGCCAGAACCGCCGCCACCGCCACTGACCGGGGCAGGATAGCGGAAGTTGCCGACATGCAGCGACACACCATCACCTTGTGGGTCTTTGTACCGCAGAGGCACAGATGCCTGTGTATACCCACTTTGGTATCGGGGTATCGAGCGAAGTACAGTTCGCAATCGTCAGACCTTTGAACCATGACTCGATGTAGTGGCTCAACGGGCACCACCACTAGCCGGGCGTGCTTTGCGGGAAGAACAACCCTGCAGAACAGTTCCGTCCGTGCCGGAGTTGCACAGGTAGAAGTCCGCGCTGGAATCCTTACCTGCAGAACCGTGTGCAGTAGACCCGTAGGAAGATGACTCCCCCCGGCACGCGGTGAACACATTATCCCCGAACTCAATGAAGAATCCATGCCCGCCGTTTTCCTGTGCCTCGCAGGTTGTGAACGCGCACTTGGTCGCACGAATGCGCCAGCCCGCGCCGTTGTACTGGGATGCGCGAGCGTTGCTGTTCGGTGAACCTGCGGTAATATCCGCGCCGGGTGCGGCGTTACCCGCGATACCGTAGAGCTGACCGAACGACGCGCCGGAGTGGGTGTACCATGAAGTGCTTAGCTCGAACTTCGTCTGTGAGGTGTAAATTTCAACCCCCGCGAAGTTGCCGCGCCCTTGGTTAGAACCACCAATGTCAGCGCCGAAGAACTTATTATCAGCTGCGCCGCCAGAGCCTCTTCACCATGTCCGGGAGGCTTACCAACGATAAGCCCGGCTTGGTAGCTGTTACGCACCCGCAGACCGAACGAGCACATAGCCTGGTCGTCGTTGCCGATAATGGCTATACCAGTTTCCATGTCCCACACCGTCAGGTTGTTCAGCTTTGGTACCGAATCCGGCTCTGGGGGATTACCCCCCATATCGGAGTTCAGACACACGCCGATGGTATTCGGAATGTAATTCTGATGCTGACGGCCAGACTTACGCGCGCGAATCCACAAGTCGGAAACGCCGAAATGCATCAGGTCATTAGCTTGCTTGCGTGTGTTCCACGAGCCGGTGTGGAAGATACCAGTACGCTCTTTCACTGCTACAGTATCCACCGCGATAATCTCGGTGGCGCGGTCATCCCCGTAGACCTGCACCATACCCTTTAGCTCAATGAAAAGGGTAGGTTACGATGTACTTCCCTCGCCGGGATGTAGACGCTACCTCCTCCGAGCGCATACACATCATTGATAGCGTTCTGAATAGCTTCACGGCTGTCGCGCTGGCCGGTAGGGTCAGCGTTGTACGGTGCGTGAGTCACCGTCACCGCGTATTTGCTGTTCTTCACCAACGCTGTAGAGCCACCTTGAATGGGGTTTTCCGTTAGGTACTGCTGCACCGACTGCTTAATATGTTCATTCGTAATTGTCGGCGTAGTAGCACGTTTTACGAATCGCTGCGTCCGGCTTGCCAGTGTAATCCCCGGCGAAATTCGGAACATTATACGTAGCCATAAGCTATCTCCTTACTGTTGGGGGTGTTCCTCTTCCGTAACGAGTTCGTTCATCTTCAACTCAAGAGCTGCTAGACGCTTCTCTAAAGGAAGAACGCCTTTAATCCAGGCGCGAACTCGGTCTTCCACCCAAGCCGATGGGGGTTGGTCGTAGGGGTTCTCTTTGCGGGTGGTCTTCCGAGCCGTCACCAACTTTGAAGGTTCGGTCTGTAACGTAGAGGTTACCAATGCCCAGAGAGTTTGCCTTAGCGAACACCTCATCAATGTTCTGCTGCGTTGCGCCGTGGATGACATGCCAGAACCTCCACGACGGGATGCCCTTGTAGTGGTCTGGATGGATGTACTTCGTTGCAGGGTCGAGGTACTTCGCCGCGTCCGACTCGTAGGTGAGCGCGATGTCGCAAGCATCCATCATAGACTTCGGCGTGTTCGAGCCGGGGTTGATGACAATGAGCGTATCGTGCCCCAACTCTTCTTTCAGCTGCTTGTACAGGTTGGTGTAGTTCTCAATCACCTTGTTCTGCAGCGTCTCGTCTAACCACGGCGAGGTCTCGTCCAGGAAGATACCACCGAAGATGTCACCGAAGTCTTCCTTCACCGCCTTAGCCGAGTTGATGATGAACTCGTTGGTGAACTTCGTCACCTCTTCCATTGTCACGCCGAGGTTCGAGCGTACCTTCTCCTTATAGGTCTCTGGCATGCCGTCCATGTTCGCGCCGTGCCGGGTCTTGACGTAGAACAGCACACGCATAGCGCCAGCACCTTTGGCGAGCTGACCCTGCACCTCGAAGTCCTGGTCTTTCCGCTTGGAGAGCCAATCTCCCGAAGCGCGGTTGAGTATCACCATGCCGAGGGTGTTGCCAAAGGCGAGGAACTTAGCCCACTTGGAACGGTCGCCGTTGTAGTAATCCGGCCAGGTGTACGTGACGGGGCTGTAGTAGTGTTGCCCGTTCACGAACCCGAAGTTCGGTTGGCGGGTCTCGAAGTGGGCTACCTGCTTCGAAACTTCGGACTCAATACGCTGAGTCAGCGTTTTATCTGTAGAAACATGGTACTCAGCCATGCATCCTCCTTAGCTAGTGTGTAAGCGTTTGGTTGTATACCGCAGACAGCCGACCCGACGCGTTACGGTTTCGCGTTTGGGCGTCAATAAGTTCCATAACGCGGTCTTCGCTCACGCCGGGGGACACTGCGTTCTTCTCACTGAGCACAGACTCAACAGCTTGACGCAGTGCGTAGTTGTCGTTCAGTGACGTGGCCGGGGTGGGCTTGACGGATGCCGACTCAGGTTCCGGTGCACCGGGTGCAGGGAGAGCGCCTTGCTCAGCAAGAACCCCAAGGACAATGGCGCGTATCGTCTGCACCGCTTGACGGGAGAATCCCCCATCTTGGTTCAATACTGCAATATCCACGTTATGCATCCTTAGTCGTGATAGTGAGAGTGCCATCACCATTATCGGTGATGGTGGGAACCTTGCCGTCCACAATCTCGCGTACCTTGGCTTCATTCACGCCGGGTTCAACCGGGGGAATAGCCGCGATAGCGGTATCGGTGGCCTTCTTAGCCTCGAAGATAGCTTCGGTCTTAGCTGCGGTAATCTTCGGTCCAACCTCGGCAAGAGTCTCGCTCTTGGCGGTGGATACCGCTTCGGTCTTCGCAGTGGCAATCTTCGGATCTACCTCTGCCAGGGTCTCAGACTTGATGGTCTTGGACGCTTCGGTCAGAGCCGTCTGGATAGCGGCTTGAACCTGTGCTGCATTCAGTCCACCCTCAGGGGTCGGCGGGAGCTTCGCAATCTCCTGCTGGATAAGCTGAGCTACCTTCGCTTCATCCACACCACTAGCCGGGGGTATGGCCGCGATAGCCTTCTGCACGATGGTGTTCACCTGCTCCTCAGAAAGACCCTTCTCAGGTGCTGGCAGGGCGGCGATAGCGGCCTGGATAAGACCATTTACCTGCTGTTCCGTCAAGCCTTCCTGTGGGGTAGGAATCTTAGAGATAGCGGCCTGTACGATGGTGTTCACCTGCTCCTCAGACACACCGCTCTGCGACGGGGGAAGCTGGGAAACAGCAGAGCGGATAAGCTCTTGAACCTTAGTCTCGCTCACGCCGGGGGTCTGGGAAATCTTCGCAACCTCAGCCTGAACAATCGAACGTATCTTCGACTCATCTACTGCGGGTGCGGGAGTGGGTAGCGAGTTGATTTTGCTCGCTACGATGGACTCAACCTCAGAACGGGAAAGGCCACCCGATACGGTGACAGCACCGATGGGTGGGGGAGTATGGGAAACGAGCGGCTGGTCTGCCACTTGATACCTCCTAGGTAAAAGAAAAATGGGAGTGTACTTGAACAGTACACTCCCATTCTACCGGGGAACTAGGCTTGCTTATTTTTCAGTTCTGCAAGCTCTGCTTTCAACCCTGCAATCGCAGCTTCGGCTTCGGCTAATCGTGCATGAAGTTTCTTCGTGCTCGCTTTCTCAGACGTGAAAAACTCCACCACATCATTCGCAAGCGGTACGATACGCGTCAGGGAATAAGGGTTGGAAATCTGCGCATAATGAGTTTGCCCAGTTTTATCTTTCCCAAAGATATAGAACTGCCCGGCTTCTACTGACACGTTCCAAGCGGTACCTGCGTTCAGAGCGTACAAGAAGATGATGCTATTATTCGGTGCCGACGCAAGCGGCCACGCCGGGAGTGATGCAGCGTCTTTATAAGTGAACCAAGTTTCATCTGGACCTATATTTACAGGTACACGGTCGGTGAGAATCGCGTTGGCCTCAGAGAGGGCTTCTGACTTCATCCTTTTTCCCGCTGAACGGCCCTCAGCTGTCGCAGTCGAGAGTTTCTGCTCGATGTCCTTCTTATTGGCTTCGATATTCTTGTTCACCAAGTCTATCTGAGTGTTACGCTCAACCTTCGCGGCTTGCACTTGCCTGTCAGTGTAGTCGTTCGCTTGACTCTCCGCCCGCGCGATTTTTCCCTGTGTAATCTTGATACACCTGTTCCTTACAGGTAGAGATAGCCGCGTCTGCAGACTCAGCGAGTTTCAGGCTTGCTGACGCCCCTTCGCAATATCGTTCGGGTCGTCGTAGTGGAGTTTCCAGGTTGATGTCTTTCCCATATCGGTTCCTTCCTAGAGCTGGGGGTTAGCTTCTGCCTTCATCCATGTGGTGCCTTGCCGCTGGCGAGTATCTTCAGCTGCTGCCAGGTTCGCTTGCCGGATTCGTTGTTAGTTTCCACAGTCTCCCACGTCTGAGTAGTCTGGTCGTAGCTGTACACCCACACCGTCAAGGTTGTCGTGTTGTCGTCAGGTTGATGTGACAGCCCGCAGATAACACCCCTGACAACAGCACCAAAGACATTCTCCTTACCTAGCTCTATTCATGCCCCTGAATAGTAACGATAGAGCCGAGAACCAACGACAGGTTGTAGGGTACCCTCAAGGTTCGTAAAGTGCGGCTGCGCGTCCAGAGCGTACCGGCTAAGAACGTCTGTTGCTTCCTTGGCGAACCTGCGTTCGTCGATGAAGTCCCACCCTTCAAGGGTCAGGGTACGAGCGTTCGGCGTGCCGCCGGATACCGAATGCTTCTGCTTGATACGCTTCATGGTTCCACGAGCGCGTATCACTGGAAGCTCAATATCAGGAACGACAATACCTTGGGCCGCTGTGTTATTCACCGTAGCGCCACGACGGTAGTCGCGTAGCGGTTCGAAGCTGAATATCCCTAGCTGTTGTCTCCTTCACCAAGGGTCCGTCAGTGTTACTGAACGTGCCGGAGATAGCCTTTTGCGTGAGCTTAGTAACCCACGGTGATAGCGCTTCCACCTTGCAGTCGATGGTAGCGGCGTATCGGTACTCCCATTGGGTCAAGCCGTTGGATGCTTGCGCGCCGTTCTTGACCTGAAATGACGTAACCGTGCACCCACCGTAGAACGAGCCGTTGTTGTCAGCAATCCAGGACCAATCCCGTGCGCCCTGGTCTTCCACAGAGGTATCCAGGTTCTAACCATTCGGTCGAGTCGTCCGGTTGCACGAAGTCTTCGACGGTATCACCAATGGATATCGTTCCGCCTTTTTCCATACGTCTATCTGTGTCTTGCGTGTCTGCGAAACAGCCCAGTCCGCAAACTCAACTTCGATGCGTGAGCACGTCAAGGTCAGGTCTGTGTTTATCCCGAACGCACCAATGTCGGTAGGACGGGTTCAGCGTGCCGGAGTTACCGATGGTACCGGATACCAGGCTCTCCAGAGGGCAAACCTGAGCCACGCCGCCAGCATCAATCCACCACCCACGGCGAGGGGCTTCGCACAGGTCTTTCAGTATCTCACCTGCGGTGCGGTTGCGCAGAGACGGCATGGTGGTTTGCTGATAAGCCTGTTCGCGGGGACGAAGTTTACCTTTGGTTCCCACTGTTGATACTCAGTGCGTACTGCGTCCAGGAACTTCTGACGCTGCGGCTGGTTGTCAGGGATAGTAGACACCCTGCAGCCCGCAGATACCAGAGCGCGGGAACTTACGCCCGTTCTTCACGTCGTTGAAAATCCACAGCTCCGCCCAGGCCGGGAGGTTTTGTTCTACTCCCCACGGCATGGAGGTTCCGGGGCATTTGGATGAAGCCAGAATCAACTACGGCACCACCGAAAGCTGCGTAGAACCGCACGGAGTTTCCGTCCTGCTCCAAGATAGCAGAGGTTATCTTCGTCCCCGCGTTCATGGGGAACTGCCCGGTCCACATGACGGTAGCGCGAGTTTCTCAGACTCGGGGAACCGGTCTTCGTATTGGTTGAAGTACAGCTCCACCTTGCCGGAGTCATCCCAGCGAACAGAAGCCCCTGCGGCGTCCTCGGTGATGATTTTCACCTGGTACAGGTTTCCCATGTGTTCACGGGATGGCTCCCAGCGAATCATCCAGGACGCGAATATATCAGACCTGCGGTGTTCGGCAGGAAGACCGAAAGGACCGATGCGGCGGGTCTGCGCGACCTTGAGGATGCCCTCGGTCATCCACGAGCCGCCGTCTGAGTACCAAAGATGAGGCGGCTGTAGGTTGTCTCGGTTAGAGCGTGACTGCACAACCTCGCCGGAAGCACCTACACCGTTGCGAGAGTACCCACCGACGTTGAAGCCTAGTTCGTCTCCTCGGTCCAGGTTTCCGACCGTTCCTGCAGGGCCGACAATATCATTCCATTTTCGGTAATCCTGGACGTAGCAAGGGTTATCCCATTGGTTCGTCCAGAAAGACCCAAACAGAGGTAGACTCAAGACGGTTAGTGGTGTGGCAGGGGGTGCATAGGTGTATCCCGCAGCGGCAAGGGCGATGCCAATCTTGTACGCTGGGGCAGGGTTGGTATACCGAAGCGCTTGCTGGTCATCGAAGAACTTTTCTTTCTGGCCGACGAGCCACCCGTAGAACTGATTACGCCAGTGGTACACGGGGTCGGCGTTTATCCTATTGGAAAATCCGTCCACACGCTGAGTTAGTGATAGCCCTACCGAAGATTCGTTGAAGGAAACGTTGTCTACGAGCATATCCATACGCTTGATGGTACGGTCGGTAGACCACTGATTATCCGACCCGGGCTTAGTAAACTGCATACTGTCGTCGAACTGCTGCAGAACAAGCGTGACGGTATCCCCTCGGTGCGGGTACGCGCCGGTAAACGGGGACGGGTATCCCTGCATACTCCCACCTGAGAGGTCTACGTTCAGGCTAACTCTAAGGTACGTTTGTGTGGAGGGGGATATATCAGAGGGCACCGGGTGGAACGCGTGCTCTACCTTTACATTGCTGATGGGGAACTCTTTACCACGCCACTGCAAGTACTCATTAGTGCGACGGGCTACAAAAGCCATGTTTTACCAAACTTCCTCTAGAGTGAATGAGGCTTTCACAAGGGGCTGCCGAACGAACGGCTCTACAGAATAGGAGAAGTCCTTGATAACAGCCCACCCGCCAAGCCGGGGGGATATGGGCGGAACGTGGGTACCAACCACATCTGTACCGGCGTGAACTCTTTCATGTACTCGTAAGCATCCACGATACCCGTTACACCCTGCGGGATGGTGAACGGTGGGGTAATGTACTCTTTCATCACACCGGAATTTACGGGCAGTGTAACAAGAGCGCTTTGTGTAAACTGCGCGCCGGTCTTTCCCCAGATACGGATATTCCCTTTACCACGGGCGAACACGCGGAACCTACACACCGTGCCGGGGATAACCCACGTTTCATTCCCGTACACAGCGTTGCCCACAAGTTCATCAGCCCAGAAAGTAGGAAGATTGTACCCGTCCCGTGCGGTGAATGAACTCTCCACCAGAGAGCCGAAGCTCTTGTTCGGTGAGCCGCCAACAGTACCTACCCACAGAGTAGGGCCTTCGGTGGCGGGACCCATGAAGTTATTACGTCGAGCGTGCGGAGTCATGAGGAACCGTGGGGCGCGCTGTGACTCTACATACGTCGCCAGCATAGACACGTAATCCCACGGCATAGACATGCTCACATTCCATGAGCGCGGGGTCTTACCGCGAAACGCCACGTGCCGCCGACCCCGAGACGAGGTGAAGAACGCGAGGTTTGACTGAGCCTCTTGTACGGACACGGACTCGTTGAACGCCACAGGAAACGCACGCCCGCCCTCAATCATGAGCGTGGCATCATATGCCAGTCCATCCAAGTTGAATTTCTCAACCGGTTTCATCTGGAAGTCTTGAGACGCCACGCCCACAATCCTTTCTAGGGTCTACACCGCTCGTCGAAGGGAACGGCGGCCACTATCACTAAAGTTCAACACCGCTTCGTTGCTACGCGGGTCCAGAGACAATTTTACATTATCCGACATGACCTGCATGAGCGCGGATGCCATAGTCTTCGCCGCCGTGCCGGTGGAAAGCTGGGAGTTTGCGTCCACGTCTAGAGAGTGAGCCGTACTTACCCCAAGCTTCACGTTCGGTGCCGAAGCCGACACATCATCAAATGCCCCTTGAACGGACTGCAACGCAGCCTCGGTCTGCTTCTTTACTGTAGCTGCCTCCGCCGCGATAGCCCCGCCGAAGTCGCGCATCAAAGCCCGGCCTGAGTGGGTGGTGTACCCCTTGCCGGAGAAGGGGCCTTCTTTAGCAGGGGAGAAGGGGAACAGCTTACGGATATTAGATAGTCCGTTCTTCACCGTGTTCTTCAAACCATTGAAGGCGTTCACAATACCGTTCTTGAATCCATTGATAAGAGCCTGGCCGGACTCGAACAGGTTTATGGACTTGAAGATATTAATAAGGTTGCTCGGGAAGGTCTTGATGAAATTGATAACATCGTCCACCTTTTGTTTGATAATGTCCTTGAAGCCTTGCCAAGACTCTTTGGTGATACCAAACAGCTGTGGTGCGAAGTTATCCATGCTATCAAGCAGACCATGAAGCCAGCCACGGATACCCTCGACAATGGTGTTCCAGGTGTTCGACAAGAACTCGCTAATGCGATTCCAGATAGCTTCAACTTCCTTTCGGGCGCCGTCAAAATCTCCCGTCATGAGTTTCATAGCGCCGGAAACTAAATGCCCAAATACGTTGAGTGCTGCTCCGATACCGTCGAAGATAATTCCCAGCGTCGTGCCGAGGAACCGGACAGCGTTGGCAATCTGCGGACCAAAGGCGTTCACGAAGAACGTCACAATCGGAGTAGCGACCTGGATAATACCGTTCGCTAGTTGGGCAATGGCTGAGAACAGAGGTTCAAGGTCATTCAGCAAGCCGGTGAAGCCCTCACTGATGGACTTGAACGCGTCCCCGATAGCGGGGGCAATTTCATTCTGAATCATATCCGCAATCGGCTTGAAGAAATCCATTATGGACTGCCCAAGCTGATTGATATTATTGCGGAACTCTTCGGACGTGTTGTACAGGTACACGATAACGCCGACAATCGCCAACAGAGCGGCGACTACCAATGCAACGGGCCCTGCTGCTGCCGCAATAGCCGCACCAACAGCCTCAAGTGAGCCGCCCGCACCGAACGCCGCGACGACACCCGACACGCCGCCAGCAATGGCACTAATGCCCGAGATAGCCCCACCAATACCGGCGATAAGACCGGAGATAGGACCGAGCGCGGCGACCAGGGCGGCAACGGCGGCGATAACCAGGAACAATGCCGTAGCAAGCTCGGGGTTCTGTTGTGCCCACGCACCGAACTGCTCAACCAACGGGCCGAGGTTCTGGCCTAACCATTCGATAGCATTCTTCAAACCCTCTGCGAGGATGGGAACAATCGCGTCAAGGGCTTCCTTGAGGCCCTTGAAAATAGGTGCAAGCGCATCAAGAGCTGCACCGAACACCGGCAAGAAGTGCTCAGCCATGTTGCCGATGATGCTGGCAAGCGAGCCAAGAATCTCGCCGAGGGGTCCAGAGTGCTCCGAAAGTTCAGCCATGCCCTTTGAGATACCGTCTACTGCATCCCGAATACCCGTCTGGAACGCGGGTGTCGAGACGGCTTCCGTGACGAGCTTGACCCAAGAGCTGATGGTCTCTGAGATTTTACCCATGACGTAGGCGATGGTCTCTGCGGTCTCGTGCAGAGCCTTGCCGATGTACTCGAACGCCGGGCCTAGATTCCTCAATGCGTCATTAGCACCACGGAACAGTGTAACCATAGTCCACTGAGACTCAACGGAGGCGAGGTTATCACGTACCTTTCAAGAGCGTTAGCGAAGTCTGTCAGAGACGCGCCGCCTGCTTCCTGTGCAGCCTTAGCAATATTCACTAGGATGCCCACGGCGGCTTGACCTGCGCGCCAGAACTCTTTCAGGGCGAAGATACCCTTGTCAATCGCGCCGGAGATGTCCGCGTGCTTAGTCCACTCATTGAACTTGTTCGCCATGTCGGTGAACCAGTCACCAAAGCGTGGGAAGAACTTCGCGCCAATGTCGATGAACCGCAGAAGACCCTCAGTCAGAGGACCCATGCCCTCACCCATACGGCGGATACCCTCAGCTGCAGAATCGAATATACTTGCGAATCCGCCCTGGTTAGCAAAATCTTGGGCTGCGCGTGCGGCCTTGCCGAAGAAATCACCGGTAGCTTCGGAAATCTCCAGCATCCCCTTCTCCCACGCCGGGAAGACGGAATCGATGAAGTTCCTCATGGGGGTCTCAAAACGTTCCCAGAACTTATCCGCGCCCCTGTTGTTGAGGTCGGTAAGCCGGTCGTTCACGTCCTTCATGCGGTCGTTCCACTGCTTGAGTGCATTCACGGATGCGAACGCCGCCACGCCGATACCCGTGAGGATACCAGGCAGGGCGAAGGCACTCGGTGCAATGGAGACGAGGGACGAGCCGAGGGCGAAGATGTGGCTAGTCAGGGACAACACCGAAGCGGAGACTGTCGAGATGACAGACCCCAGCTTGATAATCTTCGTCAGGTTCTTATCAAGGTCTTTCGTGAAGTCAGAGAATTTCTTCGTGAAATCCCATGTAGCACGGGCACCCGACAGCGCCGCCAGGGCGGTGAGAACCTTAGCCGTGGCGGCTTTATCAATCTTAGGGCTAATAAGTACGTGCCGGGGGCGAGTCAGGGTCGCCAGCTTCATACGAGCACGACCGGTATCCGCGTCTGCGTTGATAGTCACATCGCGGTCGTCGTCCAGTTCGTCCAGCTTATGCTCTGCATGGGCGGTATCGAGGTCAACCTCTGCGTGCAGGACGTGCTTATCACGGAAGAATGAATCGTTCTTGAGGTGGTCCACGTTGAACGAATCCTTGAAACGCTCAACGGCGGCGCGGTTCGTGAACTTCTCTCGGGCGCGCTCAAGACGTTCCAGGCGCTCACGAAGTAGATGAACTTTCAGCCCGGCCCGCTCAAACGCATCCGCCCAGCGGTCAATCTCTTCGGAGTTACCGACCTTGACGGCGCGGCCATGCTTGTTAGCGAAGCTCGCTTGCAGACGTTCTGCCAGCTCAACATTGTGTCGAAGCTGCTCAATGGAGTCCTTAGCATCTGCCTTGAAATCGTCGAACAGGTGCAGTTTACGTTTGCGGGTGAACACGTCAGACATGCTCTTTTCGAACGTCTTCATCAGCTTTTCGTTCTCTGCAATCTGCTTGCCGACCTTGCGCATCTCCGTCTGCATACGGCGAACACCATTGGTATCCCCGAGTGCACGGTATCGGGATGCTTGCCGGTCGAGCAGAACCTCTGCGCGTTTCAGCTCAGAAATCCACTGACGCATGGGCTTCAAGCCGGAGCGGTACCCCTCAAAGGGGCGCGAGAAATCAATCTTGAGAAGGTCTTTAGCCCCTCGCGTGAAGAGGTTCTGAGCGCGGGTAATGTCTTGCAGTTCCTTGCGGTACCGCTTGAAGTTTTCCGCCTGGGAACGAACGCCGCGCGTAGCATCCGCCATGCGCTTGAGGTCTTTGATGTGCTGGTCTAAAGACTTATGCAGGGGTTTCAGGGGGTCGGAATCCCCCGAGACAACCAGGTCTTTGAGCCGTATCGGGTGGTCCTTGACGTGCTCAATATTGCTCTCTAGCCGGTCGAAGAACTCCTTTGTGACATCCTGCTCACCCTCAATCTCGAACTGCCCATCCACGATATGGTGGAACTTGTTCACCATGCTATCGGCAATATCACGGATGCGCTCCGACATAGTGCGCATACGTCGCTCGGAGCGGTTAGCGCTGCGCTCTACCTCTTGGTTGAACTCCCTAAAGCCCTGAGTAGCTTCTCTCGGAACATGGAACGGTTGAAGCCAGCGCCAATTCCCACGGCGGGGATGTTTGGTGTCTGCCTGAGCCGTTCAATGAGTGCCTTATGCTGACGGTTGAACACATTATCGTCGAGCTTGAGCGGTACCTTTATCTCAGACTTCGCAAGACCCTTGACAATCTCGTCATGAAGCTGGTGAACAGTCTTCGCAGACTCCACGTGGACGTTGGGGATCTCGAAGTGATACTTGAACGCATCCTTCATGCGCTGCAGCTGCTCGCGCATGGTGAGCTTCGGCTTCACCTCAGGCTGCTCACGCTCAACAGACTCTTTGACCTGCTTGCGAACGCGCTTCGTATCCACGTCCGCTTTTATCTTCACGTCACGGACGTTGCGGGTGGCTTGCTTGAGCTTTTCACCAACGTTGTCTACGTCCACGTCAGCCTTGAGGGATACCTTAGTATCCAGCTCGCGCAGCTGTTGTTTCAGCTTTTCAAAGGCAGAGCGGTCTAACTCCGGGGTAACCCGGATATGCATGATTCGCTCTGCCTGTTTCTTCGCCTTCTCCAGGGTGGGGCGAAGTTTCTGGTTGAAATTCTCCGCATCAGGGAGAACGCGTATGTGTACGCGCCCGGCTTCAAAACTTCCTGCCGCCAAGGGTCACCTTCCTGTTTATTCTACGTCCGTGCCGGGTGGCGCGTATGAATCCTCGAGACTCTGCTCTTCCTCCTCCGTGAACAAAGCTCCCCAGTCAATAACCCCGGTGGCCGCTTCCATAGCAAACGCTTGTTTTTCCATAGCCGTCATAACCTCGTCTTTAGAGAAATTATGCTTCGGCTTACCACTCTCATTATACGGGGATGGGTACTCCACAAACTCTGGTGGCTTGGAGTTTTTCTCCTGGTTAGCCGTGATGTACATGTTGCGGAATGACGTGATGGAATCCGCAATGTATTTGAGTGCCATCTCAAGCCGGGAGTATCCGAACCATGCGTCTTTCGGGTCTACGTCCTTAGCCGCTTCGGAATCCGGTTCCGGCTCTGGTAGTTGGTGCCTGTATAAACTACGCTCTTCAAAAGCAAGCCGGGACAACAAGGCTTTAGTGACCTTACTATCCCGGCTTGCCCACTCACGCAGAGGGTCATAGTGATACAACGCTATGAAGTCTGCGCAAATAACAGGCTGTGTTGTTAGATATTCAAAGAGCGCGCGACGTTTCCCAGTTCTCCCACGTAGCCCATGACGAAGTTACTCATGTCGCCGATACCCGCCAAGGTATCATGTGAGCGCCACTCGGCTAGGTTCTCTTCGGGAACAACGGTATCTTCGAAGATTTGCAGGATAGCGCGGGTACCCGCCAAGTCCACGCCGGGGTTCTCTTCCTTGTCTTCCTTCTCTACAATCTTCCAGATAGACATAGTTTCTGAAAGAAGCTGGAGAGCAACGGTGCCGCGCAAGGTTTCAAGTGGTGTAACAAGACGGTACAGCGGGCTAGTGCGCGGGTCCGGCAAGTCCTCCCACCCCTCAGGTTCGGGCGTGCTATCTGCTGCAGACTCGGTCACCTGTGCCTGTACCTGTGCTGCTGGCGCTGCTGCAGCGGGGGTGGCCTCCTGCTGGATTCGGTCTAGTGCCGCGTTGTAGCGGTCCGCCTCTGGCGCGAACTCCGCCGCGACCGGGATAGCGCGTCCATCTGCGCCAAATACCAAGCCGGGGGTTTTGTTGGTGTATTCGGACTGGTTGCCCAAAGCATTTCCTCCTCACTAAAACAAAAGTGCCTGTGACTCATAACGAGCCACAGGCACAGTATAGCATGTGCGCTATGTACTAGCTTTTAGCCGCCAACACGGCCACCAGCTACGGGCTGTCCTCCCTGCAGCGGGAGCTGCGGCGGCCTTCTTCGGAACGATAGTAGCGATAGCATCCTTCGCACCAGCCGTTACCTGCTCCGCAGTAGGTGCAAGCACAGTTGCCGTGACGGGGATAGGCACAAGAGCGCCCTTCGAGGTCTCACCACGACCATTGGCCGAGAGCTGAGCGTTCGGCATGTAGTCGAACACGGTCATCTCAGAATCCGCGCGGATGAACAACAGCGAAGTGTTCACAGTACGCGGCTTGCCGCCGGACCACTGGATAAGCTCTGCTTCGGTCTCTTCCAGGGGTTGCCGGGTCGTTACCGCCCTGAGTCAGCTGGAGAACACGCTTGTTGAAGGTGTGCAGAGTGAACTCGAACTTGGTGGTGATGTTACCACGGATGTTACGTACTGCCGCAACCTCAGCGGTGTCGATAACGGTAGCGTCGCCGCCGTCAGACGAGAAGGTGGGCAGGGTCTCCGCAGAGGTCAGACCAATGGGTGCCCAACCATCAGGGTAGGTAGTGCTGTCGTCGGCCTTGAACTTGCCGACTGCACCCTTCGGGGAGGTGCGAAGGTACCCGTCTTAGGTGCCAGCACCGTAACAAAGTCCGCAACAAGGACTTCACTCGGGTTATATTCAATGGGCTTAGCCATATTAGAGAACTCCTAGTTCTTGCAATGCCTTGGAAGGCTCTTCCATATTAGGTGCGCCAAACAGGGTGTCCCGTGACGCGAATGCAGTCAATGTTAGGGTGCTGTCTGACTGCTCCCCGGCTACCGTCGTGACGGCGGCAACCGAAAAATTCTGAATTGGGTGTCTGAGTTAGAGTATACCCTTTCAGCACCACGCCAGATACTTCCTTGCCTACTTCGGCACACTTCTGGATATAAGAATGCGCCCGCATGGCTAGGCTATCGGCAGAGACGTTCGCTAGATTGCCGGTGCGCGGTGAGTACACGCGTAGACGTATGTTCATCATCAACTTCCACAGAGTACCCTCCGCATTCACCGGTGTGTATGTAGCCCACATGACGTGGTGCTGAATCCACCATGACGGGAGTTTGCTAGGTGGCACGTTTTGAATCACATGCCCTGGCGCGAACTCAGACAGTAGGCTCTGCATGGTCTCAGTCAAACTCAATGCGGTTTCCATTAGTAACCTCCATGCCGGGTTCCACGCGAACCTGAACGGTCAATCTCTGCGTTCGCACGAACCGCATTCCAGTTGGTCTTCTGTAGCGCTGGCATAGGACGTGACAGGGCGTGCAGTGAGACTGCCTTAGCCGCTGCGCCAACCAGGAAGAAGTGTCCTCGCTGGAAGCGCGTAACCTTCTGTCTACGCCCGTCCGAGAACTGAATCTCGTTAGTTGCTATACCAAGCTCAATGATGTGCGCGGCGGGGTCGTCGTTATAAACTACGCGGTCCCACACCGGGATATTCGGGTACTGCTGCGGTCCCTTGTAGAGCGACCGCCGTACCCCGAAATGGTCTACGTAAGAATCAGACGTAGATTTTCGGTAGGGCTCAGCTGCGGCTTTCGCGTCGTTCTTGATAGCCTCCGCAACACGGTCAAGCGCGCGTGTCCTGGTGGAGACCAACGACGCGGCGCGCTTCGAGTTAGTTCGGTACAGCTCAATTCCGTCACCCAAGAGGTACCCCCGATAACTCTCTGTCGTTGCCCCTGGTTATCGCAACCTTATCGTGCTGAGTGCGCACTCCCATTCGGAAGACAACTTCGCGGGCGTTGATGGTGTAGTAGTACGGCTTAGAGGATGTCTGCTGGGGCTTTAGTCCCGCCTGTCGGGTGTACTTGCCGGGGGTATATACCACGACCGCGTTCACAGGGAACTCGTCTTGGTACTCTTGAGGCAGTGACTCGCGTAGCTTATCGAACGTGCCGGGGGGAGATGTTAGCGCTCCGGTCGTAGAGAGTTTCGTACCGTAGTACTCTTCTCGCACCGATGAAGTTCTGGAGAGGTTATCAGACGCGATAGGCTGGAAGTTGCAGCGCACTACCAGGGGTTTCTGCATGTACTCCACTGCGTACATACCGTCCGGCTTGAGTACACTACGCGCCGGGTAAATCTCCACAACGTGGCGTGGGTTGGATACTAACGTCATCCGCAGAACCACCCCTTATTCCACCCCCGGTGTGGGGGATGCTGTAAACGTGGGGTCTGGAGACATCTTGACCGACCCTACAAAAGACTCACGGGTCTTGCATCCAAGACCCTCAAGTTCCTTATCAGTGAACCAGATGTTCGGGGACTGTGCCACACGGTCAATCTGAATCTCATACGCGGACTCTTTCTCGGAGATGTATCCTGAGCGGTCGTCCTTAGCGACGCGCATGACGGCGGCTACGACAACGGCACGAATGCGTACCGCCGTGAGCTTATCTGGTTCTTCCTTGCCCGCAATGATGTTTGCCAGGCGAGGACAATACCCCGCGAGCATGGCGAGGGCTTCCTCAATCTTAGACGCAATGAATTTCTCAGAGCGGTCTACGACATCACCGTCTAGTGCGGTGTACACATCTTCAACAGTGACTTCCATGCTCACAGGGTATATTCCTTACTTTGCTGGCGCGGGAACGAGTGTTCTTGCGCGCCGGGGTTTTCTTCTCTTCCTCAGTGGGTTCCTCAGTGGGTTCCTCAGTGGGTTCCTCAGTGGGTTCCTCAGTGGGTTCCTCAGTGGGTTCCTCAGTGGGTTCCTCAGTGGGTTCCTCGAAGCGAAGCCCGGTAATATCAGGGTTAGTAACCTGGGAGAGAACGTGGTCGCTAAGTTCACTCCCTTCCGGTAGGAATACGAGCCTCCGTATTCGTTGTGGATGTATGTAGGTGCCTTTAGTGACCATGTTCGTTTCTCCTTCAGGTAGTTAGGTTATTTACAGAACCTTAGCCTTGAAAGCGGCATCGGGGCTGTACAGGGCGGGCATCGCCACAGAATCCACAACAATGTCACGCAGGGACGCAACGTTAGGACGCTGAACGATATTAGCCACGATACCCTGACCGTTCACGCCGGTCCAGCTGAGGTTCACAGCGGTCACGGTTCGAGAGAACACGGTCTCGCCGAGGATGCGGTTGTCAGACGGCGGAAGCAGGAAGATGCTGTCGTCATCCAGAACATTAACGGGGCCGTCGTAGGTGTTCACCTGGCGGTCATACAGAGTAATCTGCGGGAGAAGCTGACCGGCCAGGATGCCGTTTATTTCCTCAAGGGTTGCAGGACGGTAACCGTCGCCAACCTTAGTAGCGAACTGAGTGTTGGTCTGGATAGCCAGGAACACGCGGGTAGACATCACCATCGCGCCGGGATAGAAGCCGTTGAGCTTCTTGTAAGCCTGGCGCAGCTTCACCAGCTCATTCAGGATGTTGGTGCCTGCGGTATCAAACTTAGCCGCCACGGTCACGTCTGCCTCTGCAGAGCGGCCCCATACATCCTCAGTCACGCCGCCAGCTTCGGTCTCTACCAAGAACTTAGCCTTGTTGAGGGTCTGCCCACGCTGGTACTCAAGACGGTCAGCAATCGACTCTACGCCCTGCATGACCTTATCCTCAATGGACTTGCGGATAATGTCGTTGGACTGGATGCGAGCGCGAAGCTGGTCCTTTTCGCCGATGGTGTATTTCTGAGTCAAGGGGATGTTCTCAAAACGAACAATCTTGACGGGGGGCTGAGTACCACGGCTAGGCTCAGCGTCCCAGGCACGGTTGAACGCCATGACGGGGCGGGTGACCTTGAGGTCCTTGGTGTTCAGGTCGATGCCCTCAACGTAGCGCTCGGGGAAGAACGAAAGCAGGGAGTTGGCGGCAATCTCCTGTGCCTGGATGTTCTTGTAGTACTCTTCCGCGAAGCCGGTCAGGTACTCCGGGGTAGTAATCTGGTCCAAATCATAAGTAGACATTAGTTAGCGCCCTCCATGAAGATAAAGTGCTTGCTATCTGCGGGCTTCTCCATGGCAGAGCCAGAGGCGAGCTTAGGCAGACGCTTATGAATGATAATTCCCTTGACAACGACGGCTACCTGCTCAGTGCCGGTGGTGTTGGCATGGTCGAACAGCAGGAATCCTGCGGGGTCAGCTGTGGCGGGCTTTACCTTGTTGGCTTCGATAGTCACGGGGTAGCCGGAAGGTACACCGTTGTATTTCTTGATAACTTCCGCAAAGTCTTCGGCGCTGATGGTGAGCGACTGAGCCTCAATCGAAGCGGTCTCACCAGACAACCAAGCCGGGAGGTTGCGGTTAATGGTAGTGCTATGCAGATTAGGCACTTGTAACCTCTCTATTTCTTGTTGAACTTAGCTCGCACAGCGGCGGCACCGGAGGCGAAGCTATTGTTAGACGCGTTACCTGTATCAGGCGCGCCATTTAGTGATGGAATGCTAGATGCCTTAGGTTTCATCTGCTCAGTCAGTGTAGCGAGGATACCGTCAAACTTAGCCTGGTCGAAGTTCCCTTCCGAGTCCAAGAACGACGCGGCACCCAAACTATCGAATGCGCTCTGCAAACTCGATAGCCCGTTCGCACTCAGCCCGGCTTGAATCTTCGACTCCGCAATCTTAGTGGATGCTTTAGCCTTGTAGTCGCTGAACTCATTCTGCAACGCCTCTAGACGGTCAGCTACAGAATCATCTGCATCCTCAGACTTGCGACCCTTCTTAGCCCGAGCCTCCCACTCACGTGAGTGGGACTTCCACTGCTCTACCTGCTTAGTCAGATTTTCAATCTGAGCTTTCAGGTCTTCCTCGCTTGTTGAAGGTTCCGAAGCATCCCCTGCGGCGTTCTCCTGAGTAGCCGTTTCGGCGTTCAGGTTCTCCCCTTCCGGGGTTTCCTCCGTACCAACGTTCGCAGACAAAATCTCCTGTGGCATATCTGTATTCCTTTCATCCCCATTCCGGGGGTTTAGCGAGAACCACCTGCGGATTCCTTCACGCCGGGATTCTGCATCTGGTGAGCCTTCCAGTCGCGCATGAAGTTCTTCTTCCGAAGCATCATTAAGCGTGATTACTGAGTCGGCTTTTATGTATTCCGCAAAACCCTTTCGGTCTGCGGAGTCTGGCAATGTGCGGGTAACCCACACGTCCCTCTGGGACCCTCGCAGGTGCAGGCTCTCTTCCAGAGCCGCCCTTAGCACAGAGTCTCCATCGAGTAAATCCAAGTCTATAATAGCATCCCCCGGCTTGGAATGGTCTCGAACATATGTACTCTTGCCGCTGGCTGGGGGTCCCGTAATCAGCCGAATCATGAGGCATACGCTTTCGCCTGGCGTTCCCAATACGCGATACGGTCTTCTAGAACAGATGTTCGAGTGCGCCTGGGCTTAGCGCGCTTACGCCGTAGGGCGGCTAGTTCGTCCCGTGCGTCGATAGCCTCTTCCTTGGGCGTGTGCACGTATGAAGCGCGGTCAGCGTCCTCCCCAAAGAGCGCGTACTTCTCGTCCTTCGGTGTAAGCCCGCTCTTGGACTTCTGTACACGCCGCGCCAGGGTAGGCCCGCGCTCCCCCGAGACATACTCGGCGATGCGCGTGTTCGATAGCTTGCTGGCGGTATTCCCGCCCGCAACCCGGTAGATGTAGTCTAGGTCTTCTCGGTTCAGCTTCAAAAGCCGGGGTCAGATGTGTTCGTGACGGGCAAGGTCTCGCACTTGCAGTTATCGTGCAGCGGGTACAGCTGGTTCGTTGAGTACAGACGGTCAGCTGCTACCAGGCAAAGACCACAGGTGCCAGTCTTAGATAGCTCGGGGTGGATGATGCGGCGGTACCCGATAACACCTTGTGGCGCGGCGGCTTCGTATACCCGCGCGGCGCGCTCCCTGTTCGCCATACGAACATCCGCGTCTGCCAGCTGACGGACGCGAGCTAGGGTCTTGAGAATAGCTTCTTGGTGCGAGTCGCCGTTGTTACGGGCAACACGATACTCCTTGACGGGGCGCTCCCACACATCCTCGGGGAGAATGTTCTTGCGTGGGTACGAGCCGTCCCGTGCCGGGGATACGTCCTTGGGGAACTTCTTCCCCTCAGCTTCCAGAGCCTCTTGCAGGAACGCATCAGCGTCAGCACGGGTTTCGTCCATAATCTCTAGAACCTTCTCGACAGTATCATCCACTAAATCATCCACTGATGTTGAGGTCAGAGGGTCAGAACGCCACCGGGCAAAGAGCCACTGCACCAGAATCTCAACTAAAGACCTGTTGCGCTGTGACTGGGCGTTAGCCAGCTTCCCGTAGAATCCTGAGGTAGCCACTAGACGGCACCACCGTTACGTTGGTTCGACAAGTTAGCCTCTGGTGAGGTGTTGTTCAAGACCTGGCGGTTCTTCGGGTCTGGCTCCTGTGTCTCTTCTTGCTCCTGCTCTTGACGGGTGATGTTCTGCTGCGCGGTAGCATTAGCTACTACCAAATCGCGAAGCGCCTGGTTACCCTGCACCCGCTCAACCTCTGCAATATCCAGAGCAGAGAATCCACCAAACTTACGCAGTGCCACCGTCAGCGGCACACCTGCAGAGGTAGCAAGCTGGACGGCAGACATGCGCTCAACGTCCGAAGGACGCTTCGGGTTCACCCAATCAATGTTGATTTTCGTAGCGTCCGCGCGCTCAGAATCTCCGCGCGCCAGCATGGCGTCCGCAAACAGCCGCCGAAGTGTAGAGGTTATGCGCATCTCCAGGGACTCAATGTCGAAAATCAGAGGCTCATTCTGCATAGACGCACCCTCCGCCGAAGACGTGGACGACTCCGGGGACAGGATGTACAGCGGGGTTTTCGACTCAGCGGCAAGAATCTTGATGTTATCCAGCACGACGTTGCGGATAGGGTTCAAGTCCGTGGCGGAGGACTCCCAAATATCCACGCCGTCAGGAAGCATCAGCAACGCATCCGGTGCAGTCTCGAACATGTCGGCTGAGTACTGAATCTCGTTGCCCTGGTTGTCATACTTAGGCAGGTTGGACAGAACCGTCTTACGGAACGCCTGCGTGGCGGTGAGAATGCCCAACTGCAAGATGGTGTGGTTGATGCGAGAGAGCGTAGGCAGGTGGCGGTAGATGATGCCGTCTCCGTCCGACAGTTCATATATCGTGACGGACTCGCCCTCTACCGTTACCGGAACTTCCCACTGCCACTCGCCAAGAATCGGGGAGAACTCCGCCAAGTCTGGGCAAGCCCACTCGCCGGTGGCCTGCAACGGAACGTTCAGTTCTGCCTTCGCCAAGCGGTAATACCCTGGTCGGGCGAAGAGCATGATGCGGTGCTTACGGTCTGCAGATGCGTACATGGCGAGCGCCGCAACGGTGTTTCCGGCCGCGTCGTGGTCGCAGTACGTATGGGACGGAGGGAGGTGCATCAAGCCGTCTTCCGTCAGAGCAAGATACCCCTTGCCTGAGGTGAGCGTGTCTCGAAGCGCGTCAGTTAATTTCAGCTTGAAGTCCGACTCCTGGATGAAGGCCTCAATCTCGTCATCCCCGTCTGCCGAGTCATCCACCGCCGACTGTACGCTGTGTACACCAATGCGGGGCAAGCGAGAATCAACCAGCAGACATGCCGCGTTCACACGAGCTTTCTTCTGCAGGTTATACCACGCCCGCTGTACATCCGCGCTAGTACCTGAATTGTCGGGCAGGGGAATCGGTGCGCGCCCCGAGTACCAGCTGTTCATATCCTTGATGTGCTGACGGCGGCGGCTTAGCTGTCCGTACAAAAAGTTGATGTACGCCAGGTCCTCTTCAAACGGTTGTATTTCCAAAGTATTACCTCAATCGCATAGGGGCGGCAGATTCACGAGCCGGGGCTATAGTGTGCCCCTTCGCGCTCACGCGTAGCTTGGACTGATACGCCAGCATGAGAGCGTAAGCCGCGTCAATCTTTCGCGCGGACGACGGCGACTCCTTATACATGATTCTACTGCCTTTGTCTCTCGGTACTGAGCGTTATTGAGGTGACGCATCAACACGCCGGGTCCGGTGAGTTTCACTTCCCGTTCGTACAGAGCGACACGCAAAGAGCGGGTGGCCTCGGCAACCCTGTTCAGTTGGTTACCGCGCCAGAGCATGGAACCAAACCCATACTTCGAACCGCGCCGGGCTGACGCTCTCTTCGCATTTATCAGAGACTCCCACTCAGCGGCTAAGGACTCCCACCCGGCGGGGTCGAACAACCCATCTACCACGTTGAAGTCCTGGATGAACTTACGCATCACGTCGTCAATCTCCGCACGAGGTGGTTCCCACCCACGGCCTGATTCGTCGTCCGGTTGCTCCCAGACACGAACTGCCCAGGCCAAGCCGTCCGATACCCTCATGGCTACAATCGCAGTTGCGTCAGTGACGCCACGTGAGCGTCCCCACGAGCCGTCGAAGCCCACGACGAGCATGTCTTGCCGGGTGATGGGGTCGATACCGGATGCTTCCAGGTTCTCGTGGGTTGTAGCCTGCAGAACGTCATAGGGTATGAACGCGTCCGCCGAAGCGTGCGGCTTATTACCGAAGTACCGCGCCGCGTCTGATAGCGTCGTGGCGGGGTCGAACACATCATCCAACACACCGTTGATGCGCACCCACCCGCCGGGGTAGGGCGAGCCTTCCACGCCACACGGCGGGGTGTGAATCTTGCACCCGGTGGGGGACTTCAAGGAATCGCCATAGGCGTGCTCAAGTCCAGAAATGATGCTGGACGGGTCGGACAAGTCGGGGTCTCCCCAGTCCCTAGTGTCATAGAGGATGTTGTTACGGAACGACTCTCCGGCCATACCCTTCTGCCACGCATTCCAGGTCTGCTCAGCGAACGAGCCTTCTCCCGGCACGAATGCGTTCGGGGCTTCCAGCAAAGTTCCGTCCGCTTTAGATAGGTTTCGCTTCGCTACCGCGCCGAGACGGTCACCGCCGTTTGACGGTACCCATGTCTCCGTCTGGTCGGCAATCGTGAACTGGTTCGGCTTACCCTCAAGTGAGCGCGCCGAGGATGTACGCGGCGCGATAAGCCCATTGTGCGGTAGCAGGATACGGGTCTCCATGACCTCCACGCCGGGGTATTCCCACAGCAGATGCTCGGAGGACATCATCTCTTTCATAGGCTCGAACGCGTTTCGGGTCTGCTCTTCCGAGACGGCAAGCAGGGTAATCTCTACCTTTCGCTCCGCGTTCCAGGGCTGTCCTACAGGGCGGCCTTGGGAATCCCACCCTGCGAAGCGGCACGGGCCGAGTGCTTCGAAGGCGGCAATCGCGGCGAGGAACGGGCTTTTCCCCCATCCTTTGGACGCTGTATAACGCCGCGCCGGTACACGCGTTCCCCCGTTATGGGGTCAATGCGGTACCAGCGCAGGATGAACTCAGCCTGTTCCCGTGTCGGGCGAAACGGTTCATCCCACGTGACGGTAGGGCGGGACAGGTATGTCTCCATCCACTCAAGGGCGATGTACCCGAGAGTAGGTGCCTCGCCCTTGTATCGTGGCTTGAATCCCGCACGCACTGGGGCGTTAGCGAATGTATCAATCATGTCAGGCTATGCCTCTAACCTCAGCTCGCCATAGGTAGCGTTACCCTCTACATGCCGGGGGGTGGGCGCTTTCTGAGTGTGCTCCGCCAAGCGGCGTTGTAGTTCTTCTGCAGTAAGAAGCTCTATCTTAGCCCCGGCGATAGACTTCGGCGACAGGATGAACTCGCGCGCACTGGAGACAGCAACCTCAACGGAACGCAGGGTGGATACACCGCTCTCGAACTTACGTGCCGCCTCTTCAATAGGCATGATGACTGAAAGGATGAAGAACTGCCATTGAGTCTTCGTGAGGTTCTGCAGGGTAGGGTGCTCCTTGAGGGAGTCCCAGAACTCTACCGTGAACGCGTGCCAATCAAAGTAGTCGGGTAGCTCGGGCTGCGGGGCGGGGCGGTACTCCAGAGGCGTAGCCTGGACGACCTCATACTGTCCGCGCTTGCTGCGGCTGCTCTTGTTATTCCCCTTGCCTGGCATAGATATTCTCCTTTGTGTTCAGTGACTCCCATTCGGCAACCTCTTTCGTATACCTCTTCAAGCGCATACGTTGGATAGGTTTCAGCTCTGCTGGGGGTATCGCTTTCAGTTTTCGTAGTGTGCGCCGGATGTGCTGCTTGTGGCGGCGGTGCGCTAGACCGCACTTCTTAGAGCAATACCTCCGTGGCGCTGGGACTGCGCTATACTCTAGAACAGGTTTGTGGCATCGAAGACATTTTCGATAACCGTCAACCGATTCGAGCTTATGTTCCATAGGCTCTCCTGGCATTAAATTTATTTAAGACCCAATATGCCTTAAGTTGTGGCGCTTCTCCCCCAGTATACAGGGTCATTTGAGAAGACCGACTAGCCGGGCGCGCGGCGTTGCGTGCCGGGGGTATTGGTGTCGTGCCGGGGGCGAAAAATTATTTTGTATGATTTTCCTCACACGTGTATGGGTGAATATTTATGACCGCACCCGCGCCCACAAAATAGAACACATTTTCTAAGCCCGTACTTTTCGAGATGGTTCAGAGCCTGAGCGACAGAACCCGGCGGAGGGGGTAAATCGGATGGGGGCACCACCCTCCCCTGGTTCGAACACGTGTTCTAATGAGCTGGTGTGGATGTGAATAGTCATGCAAGCACGCGCATACACATACAAGCAGATGTGCACGCAAAGAACGAAGATGACTTGATGCGCATCATGCAATGATGTACACGCACACGCACACGCACACGCACGCACGCACGCACACGCACGCACACGCACACACGCACACGCACACGCACACACGCACACGCACACACGCACACACGCATGTACCTATGTACACAGCCATACCCACATACATGTACCCGCATACACGTGCCCACATACACGTACCCACATATGATGTGACTCAATTCATATCGTTTACGTTTGACAAATTATCAAACCATAGTGCATTATGGATATATCAACAAAACGAAATAGTGATAGCGAGTCAGGTAGCCCAAGAGTTACCAAGAGCTTCTAGAGGCTCTAGGGAGAGTAGCCAATACCGCTAAAGCGTGAAGTGAAAAGCACGGTAAAACGTGGATGACTAGACCAGAAAGAAGACTTGACAAATCATCACAAACAATGTAGAGTTGATACCAACAACAAAACGAATTGCTCTTTGATAATCAAATAGAGGACTGTGAACAATGACAACTGATTACGTCATGACGTGGGTAGCATACATGACTTCATGGGCTACTTATGCACATGAAAGCCCTATCGCATGGGTAACAAACTTGCTAAACCCACTCATGAAAATTGCAGGTATGTAAAACCTGCCGCGTACAAAGGGTTAGCCTTCTAGCCGGGTGCGATTCCCGGTGTACGCACGGGATTACCCAGTATCGGGTATCCTCAACCACCTTATGGAAGGAACCTTGAAATGAACAACAAGGATGCTCTGAACGTTCTTATGGACAACTACAAATCGGGCAAACTGGAACGCGTCGTCAAAGAATACGGCGCTGATGAAGTGGTCGTACGACACGCCGGGGTTCTGGAACTTGATCCCGGGGAATACGACGCTTATGCAATTCCGGATGTCGAAATGAAAGCTCAATCGCGTATACAAGGCGGTGGGACTTGGAGATACCCGAAACTTCATTACCGGGCATTCCTACCTACCCACAGAAAAGGCTTTCATGTTCCTTGCGCCTAAGGGCGAAGACATGGACATATCACACAACCTGTTCGGAACTTTTGATATGCGGGCTGTGATGGAAAAAGCTGGCACTCGCATTTACTTCATTCGCTAACCCGAAACCACATCACGAAAGGATATGACCGAAATGCTCAACCCCAAAGAACTCAAAGAAGCCCTAAACCGACACCTGGAAAGCGGGGAATTGACTCGCACCCTTGAGAAGCACCGCCTAAAGAACCTTTCGGTATTCTTCCTGCGGGAAAACCCGGTAAGCGGCATGCGTAGCTGGGCTATCCTGGATATGCAGTACCGCCGCCTCAACGCGGTCTACGAAGACCTGGGATTGGGCGAACTCAAGGAATACATGCGCAAGTACAGGTACAACGAAACGAAGGACATTCACAAATTCTCCACCGGAGGCGGTTACAGCATCTTTGACGCTGACTTGTTCGGGGGAGATGCAGACGGGCGTGTTATTGAAGCGTTCAAAAACGCCGGGCTTGTGATGGACTAACCTTCAACCGTACTCCACTCAGTGAATAAACACCGCACATTTTCACCGATAATGCGGTAGCCCGTTATGGTACTAGCCGGGGTTCGATTCCTCGGGCGGGCACGGAAAAATACACAACCTAATCAGAAAGGTAACCGGGCATGAAACACCTGAAAACCCTTGCAACTATCGCGGGGCTTTGGACCGCTGTTCTGGCAACCGGGTTCGCGTTCGCGTATCAATACACGTTGTTAGCTGAAACCCTCGCATGGGGTATCGGGGCATGCCTAGCCGGGCTTCTTATGTTCCTGCCCCTCATGCAGGTAGCGACAGAGCCTAAAGGTAACCGGGCTTACAAGTCGAGTAAAGACGCTGTGAAGGCTCTGGAAACAGACACATCCGACATTCTCACCATCAACCGCCGGGCATTGGCGTAACCGAAAGGAAACGAGACAAATGGGAAACCCTCAATACATTCAGGATGCCGTAGACAACTTTGAAGACTTGTACGGGGGGAGAGCTGACCTCTAAGCAACGACAGAACCTTGTAGAAACTCTTGAGTATGGTGGTATTTCGCTGGGTATGGATGTAGACGACGCTACAGAAGCGCTCGCCGTATGGGGTGATTACACCGGCGACATGGAGCGTGCGCTAGATAGTGTGGAGTATTTGAAATCTTTGCTTGATGGTTATGTAGGTGGTTACGACGACCTGGAAGACTTCTTAGCGAATTGGTACGTAGAGTCCTTGTGTCTTTCAAACAGCGATTTAGCTTCATACGCCGCTAAATTCCTGGATTTTGAAAAGTATCAAACCCACCTTGAAATAGATGGATGGGTGTTCGCGTCTTATGCCGCTGGCCTAACAACTCACGTATTCGCTTTGTAAGAAAGGCTTTGAACTGTGGCAACCATAGACCTAACCAAACCAGAACTGACCCCGCAAGATAAGGAATTCATTCGCAACGAAGTAAGTCGCTTTGAGAAGCTGTGTCAGGAACGTTACGGCGCCCCGACCCCGCTTCAAAAGGCAGATCTAACCCACGCCTACCAGAACGCCATTGAAGCAGGTATCGGGCTTGAATGCCCGGCGGATGCCCTCATGTCTTGGGGTGTACACACAGGGCTACTCTTTGACACTCTTGAAGACAGGCATGCTATAGAGCGTCTGCTCTTCGATTACGACGGCGACCACAAAGACCTTGACGGGTATGTACGAGAGCTTTACAGCCGGTACTTCAACGTGGACGACGCTAAAGCCCTACGATTCGTAGACACCAAAGCATTCAAGGATGAACTGGAATACTGGGGATGGTGTTTCGCGCCCTCCCTGGACGGTACCGTGTACCACGTCTTCAACGACTAAACAGAAAGGAAGAGTTTGAAATGGCTTTTGAAGGCACTCTACTTGACGACGACATAACCGCAGACAAACTAGCCGTGTGGTTAGAAGACGCGAGTGCACTACACGACTCTAAGGTGGACGAAATCTTAGTGAACTGGACTCTTTCTCAGTGCCCTACGAAGAAGACGACGAGGTTATACCGGATGTTGTACAAGACTACATCGACAGCTTGCACGCGGGTATTAACAAGCTGTTCGACACCATCCATATTGTAATTCCTGCTCTTGCTTACCGTGCCGAGGGGCTTCTGTAATGATGCCACAGAGGCGCAAGACGCCCTAACGGTATTCCGTGAAGAGGTGGAACGGGACTACATAGAGCGCGCAAGCCTTGAAGACTTGTACGAACAGCTTCGAAATATTCGGGAAGGGTACTACGGAAACGATTTATCTGGGGCTATCGAAAAACTTTACCGCCAAATAATAAACATGATGGAGGGAAACTAACCATGAAGAAACTCATTGCGCCCCTAGCCGCTGTTGCGATAGCGTTCTCAACCTTGGCACCTCTGGTACCGGCGGACGCCGCCCCTAGACAGCCGCTTACGAAGACCCAATGCCAGCGCCTTCGCGGGGTAGACCCGTGGGTTCCTTACTGGCTGAACCAAAAGCATTGTAGTGGGTGGATGGGCTTCATTAACTGCGCGTTTGGTAAGCCGTACTGCGAGTAACCGCTAACAACTAAAACGCTCCGGTGCGGAATGTACACCACGCCGGGGCACCACAGAAAAGGATTCATCATGACCGCAATAAAAAAAGCGCACTAGACTACTTTGCAAACGGCTGCGAAGAGATAACCGGTAGCATGCTACCAGCTGACCTTAGGGCGAACCTCAAGCGAGCACTTCTAGCCGGGGTCTATGGCTTTGAATATGACCCGGGTATTATGGCACGCGCTGTCCTTGCTTACGGCGACCGTACCGGGTTCCTAACGGGTTTAGTGCACAGCACACGTATTATGCTCTCAACATTCAACGAATTTCAGGGGTGGCTTGAGAAGTGAAACGCAATGCCTGGCACCTATCTACCGCGCTAGGTATCCGCGAAGCACTAAAGCCCCTATGGGCGAAGACCTCAAGTTTCTGCGCGAGGAACTGGAAGCCGCTAAATGGCGCTTCTGCCCGGATGTGTACGGTAACGGCGTTTACGTATTCGCTGGGGAGATTGTAGGAGACTACTAATGCCTAAGAAACTTCGAGCACTCACCACCGCAGGGGCTTTAGTCCTAACCGGGGCTTTTGGGGCGGCTGTTGTAGCAACCGGTGGCACCGGAAACGGTGCGACGCTGGGAATGCTACTAGCCGGGGGCTACGCGGCTTACCAACTCATGCGGGGTAACGGTGAGTAATGACATATGGAAAGCCCTTGAAGCCCTCATGATACGACTTGAGGGCGCAGGGGCAGACCTGGAACACCACTTACATAAGCAGGAACGGCTTGAACGATACCGCGAGCGCCTCAAGGCGGACTCAGACATGTTGTTTGAGCTGTTTGAACCGCTGACTAAACATTGTTCTGTTATCAGGACTTCACTACCAACCGCCGCGCTGGGAGAACAGCGCATGATATTTATCTTTTAGGAAGAGGTATACGACATGAACTCACGGCTTAGCAGGTTCCAACAAGAGCAAATCGAACACCGGAACGCAATGTACAAAGAACCGCCAAGTAATACGAGACCTAAAGGTGACCCCGTTACGCCTTCCTTACAGCGTGCAACAAGAAGTATGCGGCGAACTTGAGCGGGCGCTAGAGTACAAACCTGATGGGTGGGATGTGTACCTACAGATGTATACGGAACGTGTGCCCCTGAAAGGTATCAGGTCTAAGTTTGATGTATTCGGAAAGGACAAAAAAGGTAACCGGTACCCGGTGTACCAGTCCGATTACTTCGATATGCCCGCGAACTTTGCACACCCTGAGTTACAAAACACCTGGTTTAGTTTCAAGTGGTACCCGGAAGGCATACACGCCGGGGGCATCTCCAAGTTTGAAGCGTTGCACATAGAAACTAAAGATGTATTCGCACGTGAAGGTTACGCTCCCCCTCTACATGATAAGTACTACATCTTCGTACCGAACGTACCAGAGAGCGAGTAAGCATCATGACTTCACACATTATCAACGCACTGCTTCTAGCCGTGGCTTCTATCCCTCTGATACTGACAGGTGCTATAGCAATATATGCTGAGCGCTCTGCACGCCGGGATAAGGCGCGGTGCAACTACCGCGTAGGGGATGTGTACCACGAGGTGTTACCATCCACCGGGTGCGAAGACCTGTACCGCATATACATGGAACTACAACAGCGAATCACCGTTCTAGAAGAAGACTACTACAACCGTCTGGCACAGCAGAGGCGAGCGCGCGAAGAGATGATGAACCGCCGTCGCCCATCCCCCGTGCCGGGTAGCCGCAACGCAAATCAAGATAACCGGGCTGGCACACGCTAGTCACAGACACGAAAGGTAATCGGGAATGGGAGCCCTAGAGAACGTATTACACCCGCCCAAGGAGTCAAAGACCCGCGCGCACTACTGCGTACAGTTTGAGCATTACGCCGTGGGAGACCGTGGCGGCATCCTGACCTGTCTTATTAGAGATAACCGGGCTGGCAGGTTCATAGGCGGTTCATCCGTCAAGTATGAACAGAGCGCCCCGCATGGTGATGTGAAACGCCGCGACGCGCTGAGCTTCGTAATCGCAGACAGTATAGGCACAAGCGTTCGAGACGGGGGCGTTCCCCTCTTCAAGAGCTGGGAACAGGTACGCCAGAGCGTGCACGCGCTGGCTGTATCGGATGCCCGTAGCAACGGGCATCACATGGTACTCACAGAAGGAGGTGACATGTAGTGAAGCGGTTAGCATTCGACGTGTTGCAGGGCGATACCCTGGAAGGCTTCGCTACCTTGCCGGGGGTGCTACAGGCAGTACCACACCCAAGGTCGAATATCGTCATGCGTATTCGGCGGGGAGCCTTTGTAGAACCGGCGTTCTACGTGCCGGGGGGATATGAAGGCAGAGCAACCCCCGTATGGCGGCTAACAGATGTTGATGGATGGGTGCAGAACAACCCGTACCGTGCACCCGGTAAGAAATAACAGGAGGAATGACATGAAGGATTTTACAAGGGGTATAAGCAACCACACAGGACCAGACCCTAACCATATATTCATCGGAACGAAGGGTACGGCTCCTGAGAAGAGCAAGAAGAAGAGCAAGAAGAAGAGCAAGAAGAAGAGCAGGAAGAGCGAGAAGCCGAAGGTGGGCATCTGCCCGTCAAAGGAAGAAACCGTAGCCTTCTCAAACGACGTTCAGAAATTCATTCAGAAACGACTCAAGCCGGGGGCGGGTGTTGTTATCGTGGCGGGGGTATCCCCCTGTAGGATTGCCCAGTATCAAGGTGGGCATCAGTAGGGTCGATAACATAACCTCGGCGTACGAGTTTGAGTCCGCCAACCCGTTTGTATACTTGGTAGTGCGCATGAACCAAGCCCGGATTTCCTTGGATATTAGTAATGATGGATAGGGGGTAGTAGCCATGAGCAAGCGAACTGGATGGAAACGCAAGAGCGGGCTTACTTACAGGCAGTCGCCTAAGTGGAAACAGATACGCCTAGCCGTGCTCAAGCGTGACGGGTTCCAGTGTACCGCAATAAACGGCAACACTAATAAGCGGTGCCCTAGCCGGGCTACCGATGTAGACCACGTGAAGGGGCACAGTGATGACCTGGATAACCTCGCTTCACTGTGTGCACACCACCACCGCATGAAAACTAGTTCGGAGACCTACGAAAAGAACAAGGCACGCCGGGAAGCGGCGATGCTACAAGCTGGGGAGGCGGTGCGCTCTCTAGCTGGGGGTGTAGTCCCCCGAGAAAAAGGAAGTATCAGCGCCGGTATCGACTGGAAAGCGTTCCGGTCGCTGTCAGAAAAGATAACCGGGCTTTCGGACAAGTAAGTTTGCGAGCCGGGTATACTGAAAGGATGTGTTGATAATGGGGGGGAGAGCTTATACCGGATGGGCTTCGCAAGTTGACCGAAAAGGTGTACGACGCGCTCGTGCCGGGGGTTGATAAGAACGAAACCTACGTGTTCATCGTATCCGGGGGCTTGCGCGGTGACCCTTGGGTGCATGGTTTTCATGCCGGGGAAGAAGGCATAGAGGTAAAGGTGTCTGGTGGGGGTAACATATCTGTCACCCCTGAGGTTACACACTGTACTCTTTCATATAAGCCAGCGAGCGAGACGCGTTACACCATTGATATAAACGCTATGTGGTGCGCCATTGAAGGTACTGACTCATTCCGCGAACTCTATAACCTCAACTGTGCCAGTGAAGAACATGTCGGGGGTCGCTTCTACGATAATCCACACTTCGGCGTTGATATGTACATGCCGAGTGGTCGGTGTGACACCATAGCCGATACTTTGCTCCTGTGCCTGGTGTGGGGGTTCCTGTACGCCCTACCTTCGGATGATAACGGGAAGACTGTAGGGATTAATATTAATAGGTTCCACGAGATGTCCCCAGCGGGCACAGAGATACCCGCAGCTATGGCAAACGTCACGGGTAGAACGGTACTAGCCGGGTTTGAATACTTGACGGGGGGAGCTTCGCAACCGTGGGGTGTTTGCCCGGAACAAAACCCTCAACGACATATTCGGCTTCGAGTTCAAAGGCTTATAGACAGGTATATAAAACCCCGGCGCTCTTAGTTGAGTGCCGGGGTTTTCTTGTGCAAACACCGATAAATGAGAGTCTTATATACGACAAACTTCGCTATCTAGTGTAGCACACCTTGCCGGGGGTTAGTGCCAAAAACTGTAGAAAGCCCACATAATGGGGTACATTGCCAGTTCAACGACGCTGTATCGTGCAAGCATATTGGCGTATACCTTTCGTTGTTGGTTAGAAACCAAAATGGAAGATGTTCATTGCCATGTGGTAGAACGCAAGCGATACTACCGCCCAATGCGAGGGTGACATAATAATGTTTTCCTTTCGTTGTGCCTAGCCGGGGAAATATCCGAAAGCTCGGAAGAAATCGGCATAGTAGTATACGTGCCCAAGAATGAGGGAAAGCGCGGTCATTGGTTTTGTTCCTTTCGCTTAGTCGCAAGAAACCCCGTACACCACGTGGCAGGGTGTACGGGGTTTCTGCATGAGAACTGTGACACCGCACAGAGCGGATGCTATCAGTATACAGGATTTAGAAGAGGCTGTGTGCCAGCCAGTACCCATTTTGATGGAAGAAAATGAGGTTGTTCAATACCTGGTCGAAATGTGAATGCCGGTCATGCCGGGTCTCCTGTCTGTAGTTGTTACGAAACAGTTAAAGTATACCGCGTGACGTGGGTGTTTAGGTGCATCGACGCGACGGGGGTGTTTGGGTACTAGAAAAGCCCCTAGATGAAACGGAAGTCTAGGGGCTTTTCCACTGTGTTATGCGCTGATGCAGTGTGCAATATGTAGTTATGAAAGGCTCCCGAATGAATCATCATCATCACTCAAGGTATGTACCCAGTGTATCACATGCCGGGGGTGGGTAGGTGCGCCGTGCCGGGGTGAAAGGATGCTGTGTGTTTTATTGTAAAAATAAATGTATTTAAAGTTTGATAATTTGACAAACTGAGCGCTCCCGCGTACACTTGAGGTATGAACAATGACTCTGAAAAAGCCGTCGAATCGTACTTCAGACGGCAAGTTGTTAGCCGTGGATGGGTCACCTGGAAGATGGCTCCTACCGAAGTTGGAATACCCGATAGGGTAGTGCTCATACCCGGCGGCGCAGTGTGGTTCGTTGAACTCAAGCGAGCGCGTGGCGGGGTGGTATCCCCTAGACAGAGAGTTGTGCATAAGAAAATCTCCCGTGGCGGGCATAACGTTGTTGTTCTTGCCGGGGTGAATGAAGTCAAGATGTGGATTCGCGAGCGCGAGTCCGAGCTAGAAAATGAAACGGATGTGTAAGCAATGACAAAATCAACGGGTAAGAAATGCAAGCCCTGCAAAGAATGCGGTCGCCCCTACGGGCTGGAAGACCCGCACGAGTGTCGAACCTGTGGCGCGCGGCTACGCAAGCGGTACCGTGACGCCTGCCGATACGCAACGGTAACTAAACCCAAGATTGAGGCTGACCGCGAGCGCAACAAGCGTGACGCAATAGGACGGCTTCGTGTCGAGCGGTCGAAGTACAACATTGGCACGCCGGAGGCTATAGCCCTCATGCAGGCAAACTACCTGGAGAACCACCAGCGGGAGCTTGAAGAAAAAAACGTGCGGTGTTGGCGGCGCGACGGGCTGCAGAAGGCGATAAGCCTAAGGTTGCTAGGGCGTGAAGCTGTTAGCATCTACGCGCCCCTGAACGTAGGGGATGGTGTCGAAGGCGAGACGGGTAACGTGGTGCAGGATGAAGGTCTGACGTACTACCTGAGGTCGCGTAGGGAAAGGCTCTCACGTCTAGCCGGGGGTGGTGGCGTTGGGCGGCGCGCCGGGGTGAAGGGCGCGTTTGTACCCGCGCCGGGGGTTAGTGCGTAGTGATGATGCAGTTAGTTATGAAAGGTTGAAGGTGTTCGGGATGACGAAATCAGCTCTCGAGATGGGGTTCTCCCTCCGTGATTACCAGATAGAAGCAATGCAGTTTCTCCGTGACGGGGGTGGCGGTAAGGCTCTGTTCCTTGATATGGGTCTAGGTAAGACCGCTACATGTCTATCGGCGCTGACCGAAGAACACTTGCCTGCTCTTATCATTGCCCCTAAGCGCGTAGCCGAGCACGTCTGGAAGACCGAGCGCGACATCTGGCGACCCGACCTGTCGATAACGGTCGTGAAGGGAACCAAGGATAAGCGCATGTCCCTAGCTGGGGTGCGCAGTGACCTTACGGTCATCAGCCGAGATAACCAGGATGATATTCGCTCCCGTGCCATGACGGGGGGTTTCAAGACGGTGATAATCGACGAGCTGAGTGGTTATAAGAACAGGGGTACTAAGCGCTGGAAGGGCGCGCAGGACATTGTGAGCCGCGCGAAGCACGTCTGGGGCTTGACGGGTACCCCCACACCTAAGTCTCTGATTGACCTGTGGGCACAGATGTACCTGCTTGATAACGGAGAGTCTTTGGGTCGGACGCTGAGCGAATACCGGCGGAAGTACTTCTACGCGGCGGGGCAGTTGCCTAGCGGCATTGTCACCAAGTGGTTACCTCGTGCCGGGGCTAAGACTGAGACCGACATCTATGATGCTATCGCGGATAGGGTGTTGGTGCAGGGCACGGAAGGGCGCGTGAAGCTCCCGCCGGTGGCCTACGTGCCGCAGAAGGTTACCTTGCCGGGGAAGGTACAGAAACAGTATGAGACGTTGAAGAAAGACCTAGTGCTTAGGTTGCTGGAAAGCGGAGAAGAAATCACCGCCGCTAACGCCGCCGTCGTCTCTGGTAAGCTCGCACAAATCACGGCGGGGTTCCTCTACCATGATGCCGTGCCGGGGGCAGAGGGTGATGCTCGTCGATGGGATGTTCTGCACAAGGTCAAGATGGATAAGCTGGAAGACATCATTGAGGGTGTGAACGGTGGCGGCGTGCTTGTGTTCTACCGATTCCAGGCTGAGCTTGAGGAACTCAAGAAACGTTTCGGCGATGACGTTCACACCGTCAAAGAGAAAGACTTCGTTGAGCGCTGGAAAGCCGGTGATATTCCTATCCTTGCTGCGCACCCGGACTCTATCGGTCACGGCTTGAACCTGCAGAAGGGTGGGAATACCGCCGTGTGGCTGTCCTTGCCGTGGTCTTCGGAGGCTTGGTTACAGTCGAACAAGAGGCTTGCGCGTAGCGGGCAGGAATACCCGGTAAACATTCACATGATTATGGCGGAAGACTCTATTGACGAGCACGTGCACGAGTCCTTGACGGGTAAGGTGGGTGCTCAGCAGAGGCTTTTGGACTATTTGAATGAAGTAGATTAGATGATGGGGAACGGTACAACGTAGAAGCCCCGCTGTCGGGCTTACATGGATTGAATAGTAGAAGTACCCCCTGGACAGGGTACGGGCACTGTAATAGGTGCTTGTGCTCTGGCCGGGGGTATTTCTTTATGTTGATGCGCTGGTGGGTCACAGGGTTCACGAGGTGCCCTAAGGTGGGGACAGTGCGAGCTAAGTGAACGCTGAGGCGCGTAACGTGAGCGCAGTGGCGTATAAAACGTAGCTCCTATACCCCCGGCTAGAGCATAAAAGTACCTGCGCAGACCCCGTGCCGGGGGATTTGTGAGCGTTGTGAACAGACTTGAGCGGTGTTTAGAAAAATTTGACTAGCAGGTGGGGTGTGTAGTATTTAGGAAAATCCAGGGGAAATTTACTCTTAGAAAACTATAAGGGGAAATCCTTGGGCATCTTGGGCACTCCCTTGAAATAGCAACGAAGTAGCCGAAAAATCCTTGGGCACAATGGGTATAAATCCTTGGGCAACCATGAAAATCCTTGGGTCTTGAGGCAATCTGATAGAAAAAGTGAGTCAAAAACTTTTACACTAAATACTTACCTATAGGGAAATCCTTGGGCATCTTGGGCACTCCCTTGAAATAGCAACGAAGTAGCCGAAAAATCCTTGGGCACAATGGGTATAAATCCTTGGGCAACCATGAAAATCCTTGGGCATTTAGGTTCTAGGATTCCGCAATGTCGTAGCATTTATCACAAGTGATTTGCCTCACCCGCGTATACACCGTTTAAAAACCCGGTTTATGGGGATTTGCCCAAGAAAAAAGGGGTTTGCCCAAGAATTTAAATCGAGGTTGCCCAAGGATTTTTGCGCTACTTCCTTGATATAGCACCGAAGTGTCCCAAGATGCCCAAGGATTCTCTATATAAAGTTTATATCTATTTATATATATTAAAGAAGAACTCTAAATACCAGACTATCTTGTGGCTGTCAATGGTTTTCAAGTAAGTGTTGTAGGGATTACATACGCGGTTCAGATGCTCTAGCCCGTGGCGGTTTCGTCAGCATCAGTGCGTACCCCCGGCACGGGACGGAGAAGTTCTCTAGCCGGGGGTTTTGCGAGGGTTTTGCGAGGGTCGTGCGCTCGGTGTGATTCAACCCCTCTGCGCGGCTCTGCGGGGGTGTGAGCGAGTTTCATGGCTTCTGTGGGTGATTGTTCATCAGGTATAAAAATAGCCCCTTAGCGGGGCATACAGGGCTTCTCACAGCTTTAGATACAAAAATAGCCCGCCGATTGGCGAGCTATCTCTGCAACCCCATTTGCAGTCAAATGCGAGAACCTGCTAAAGTGGTCTTGACCGAATACAACAACATTACCTAACAGGGAGATGAAAAGCAAATGCGAGTTTCTTTCCATTTTGAATTTGCCAAAGGAACGTCACCGAAGACGGAAGGCAAAGAGCTAACATTCGCCGACATTCGAGAAATGTTGAAGACCCCCGGCACGGAAAAAGCCGAACGCTCATACTTGCCGGGAACTATCAAAGACCACCACCGCAAACGTGAGAACATCATCTCCCGCTCTGCCGTCACGCTAGACCTGGACGGCGCGCAGATGGGTGGCTTCGAAGCACTGAGCGGATACCTGCGCGGCAAGCAATATTTCTGGCACACGACTTTTTCGCACAGCCCTGAGAAACCCTCCTTTAGGTTCATCATCCCCCTAGCCGAGGACATTTCACCTGAGCTGTACGAGAGCCTGGTATCGCAGATAATCACAGCGAACACCAAGGCAAGCATTGATACCGCTTCCCGCTCGCCGGGCCAGATTATGTTCACCCCGGCTTGCGCGGACAAGGATAATTACATCTGGGGAGAAAACACCGGCGAGTTAGCCGACGCGAAGGCGTGGGTAAAGGAAGCCAATGGCGGCGAAGCCGTTGTACCTCTGGCGCGAATCAAGAAGCGCTGTAACCCCGAGGAAGCCCCCGGCATCATTGGTCGGTTCAATAAAGCCTTCCCAACTCTAGACGAATTAGTCGAAGTCTTCGGCCTACCTTACGTGTATGTACCCGAGGTTGGGCGCTACCGTTATGTGGGTTCATCCATCCACTCCACCCCCGGCATGAGCGAGATAGAGGAAAATCCCGGCTACTTCTATAGCTGGCACGCCAAAGACCCGGCCAGCGGGTACGCCCAAACTCTTTCGACCTCCTACGTATCCACAAGTTCGGCGAGCTTGACGAAGGATACAGTGGTCCCCCTGTTCATGCGCCATCTTACAAGGCGGCGAAGGACTTCATTGAAACCCATGAAGCGTTCAAGCAGCGGGAGAGCGAAGACGCTTACGCCGCTGTGTTGTCCCGCTACGAGGGTGCAATTGTTGCAGAAACCCCTGCTAGTACGAGCCGGGGAGCGTCAGGTGCAGACCTGTTCGCGATACCTGAGGACGAGCCGGAAGTACCTACCGCACCAAGCGAAGAAGAAATTCGAGATAAGAGCGCGTGGGTGAAGCTCCTGACCGTTGATAAAAAGACGCAGCAGGTAGAGAATACCGTAGATAACCTTGAATTGATTTTCCATAACGACCCATTCCTCAATGGTCTTGGGTGGTGTGAGCGCGGCGGGTATGAAGCCTGGACTAAGGACGGGTACAACTTTGCAGACGGCGCGCCGCATCAGTTGAACAACCGGGACGTCTCAATTATTCAGTTCCACATTGAGAAGATTTACGGGATGCGTAGCATCACCAGGACTCGCGTAGAGCAGATGCTAGAGGTTCTGGTAGAGACTAACCGTTATGACCCGGTGCAGGATTACCTGAACTCCCTTGAGTGGGACGGTGTACCGCGCTTGAACACATGCATCCCCGGCGTGGAGTACACGGACTACAACGAAATGGTAGCCCGCAAGGCGCTTATCGGGGCTGTTGCACGTGCTCTCAAGCCCGGCGTGAAAGCAGACCAGTCACTCATTCTCGCAGGTGAAGCTGGGCTTGGTAAGTCCTGGTGGGTAGAACGCATGTCACGCGGGTTCTCCTCCGTACTTGGCCCGATTGACCGCAAGGACACGCTTATCTCGGCAAGCCGTGGGTGGATTATCACCTCTGACGAAGGACATGCCCTGTCGAAGGCTGAGTTTAACCAGCTCAAGGAGTTTATGACGCTTACCCAAGATACCTACCGCCCTCCGTATGAGCGAGCCGCGCAGACTGTCAAGCGTCGTTGGGTCATCTGGGGTACCACCAATGACCCGAAGATGCTTCGTGAGCGCGAGGGTAACAGGCGATTCCTTATCGTGGACATTCAAGAGAAAGCTGACTTCGACAAGTACACCGACGAGTACGTAGACCAGGTATGGGCGGAGGCAGTTCACGCATTCAAGTCCGGCGAATCGCATATACTCAGTGAATCCGAAGAAGCCCTTGCCGAGAGTGTACGCACCCTGCATACTCAGACCGACGACCTTGCCGACATGATTAGCGAAGGTGTAGACGTGCTCTTGCCGGGTGACTGGGATACGAAGACCGTTTCTCAGCGCACCTCCTACATGCTGCAGGTTGAACAAGGAATGGCCGGCGGCTCGGTTGAGCGCGAGACTATCTCGCCGGTGGAGGTCTGGACTGAGATTATGGCGCGCCCGCGTGCTGACTTCGATAACATGAACCAGCGCCGCATCTATGATGCTTTAGTTGCCCTGTCACGCCGCGGAGTTTTGCGCCGTCCGTTGAAGAAGTCATATAAGGCTCCTTACGGCACGGTGGATAACTTCGAGATTATCCGGTTCTAGTAATTTAAATCACACGTGTACAACTTGACGGGCGCACACGCGGTCACCTATAGTTATAAATGTGGTCGCAAGAGCGGTCACTAAGACAAGAAACGGAGAACTGATAATGGACCAGAAACGAATTGACGAGCTCGGTGTGGAACTTGGTCGCTCCTTGGCGGCTGTTGTACAGCACGCGCTGAGCATTGCGGCAGAAGCATCCAAGGGTGCTCCGCTGTGGGTAAACGTTGGCACTGCGGCTGAATCTTTCACTAAGCCGGTAGAGACTGAGACGGGCGAGGAAGAGAAGCCCGCCAAGAAGACGGTTCGCAAGCGCGCTACTCGCAAGACTGCAAAGGCAGAAGAGCCTAAGGCAGAAGAGCCTAAGGCAGAAGAGCCTAAGGCAGAAGAGCCTAAGGCAGAAGAGCCTAAGGCAGAAGAGCCTAAGGCAGAAGAGCCTAAGAAGGCCGACCTACTGGCGATAAAGGAAATCGGGCAGAAGATTATGGCATACAAGGGCGAAAACCCTTGGGTCGAGGAAGAGTGCGCTAAGGCTATGGGAGGTAAGGTTCTTGCGACTCTTCGAGAGAGCGAGATACAGCCAGCGTATGATGCCCTGGTTAAAATCCTCAACAAGCTAGAAGGCAACGAAGAGCCTAACGGCGGCATGTTCGCATAGGTCATGCCAGAGGTACACGCTAAACTCTCGCCTAGCTCGGGTGAGCGGTGGATAAACTGCACTAAGAGTTTTGCACTGATAGACTCTCTGGACTTGCCGGAGCCTAAGACTTCTATAGCCGCCGAGGAAGGTACCCTAGCGCATTCCGTTCTGGAGAACGAAGCTAGGTACCGCCTTGGGTGGTACGGCAACGAGGAATACAAAGCACGGCGTACAGAGCTGATACAGGAATCTAGAGGGCTTCTCGGTAAGAATGTCTATAACGAGATGTTGGAATACGCACAGCAACATCTTGATTTGATATTCCACCTGACCCGGCGAGAGTTTTTGAAAACAGAATACGAAGGCCTGGTGTGGCTGGAGACGCGCGTATATCCAGGTATCGAAGGATGCTTCGGTACGGCAGATACTATCGTAGCCCTTGAAGACGAGCTGCATGTTATCGACTTCAAGTACGGGCGTGGCGTTCCGGTATCCCCCGTTGATAACACTCAGTTGAAGCTCTACGGCTTGGGTGCTTACGAAGCGCTCAAGATGTTCTGGGACTTCAAGACGGTCACACTGCATATCGTACAGCCGCGAATCCACAACGTAGCTTCCTGGGAAGTAAACCTAGAAGACCTGCTGTTGTGGCGGGAAGACGTAGTAAAACCGGCGGTAGAATACATCAACAATGGAACTGGTGTATTCGCCCCGAGTGAAAGGCTTGTATGTGGTGTCCCGCCAAGGCGTTTTGCACCGCAAGAGCAAGAAATGTATGGGAAGGTGTGAGTATCGCATGAGCAATTTTGACTTCCTCGACGAGGGTATCGAGTACATGACCTTGGGGGACATGGTATCGGTAGCCCTGCGTGCAGGGGACATTCGTAAGTGGCTCAAGGACATAGAGGAATCTCTTATAGACCTCGCTTACGAGAAGGGCGCGAACGTGCCCGGCTTGAAGGTGGTTCGCGGTTCTGGCCGGCGAAGCATCAAAGACGCGGATGCGTTCTTGAAAGCCCTAGAAGATGGAGGATTCGTCATTGATGGGTTATCCTCTGTCACGACAAAACTAGCCAGCATCTCCACAATAGAGCGCAAGCTCAAGGTGAAGCTGGAGGACTCTCCAGGTAGCGAGTTTGTTACCAAAAGCCCTGGTTCTCTGATGCTGGTACCGGAAGCAGACCCGCGAAAGGGGGTGAGTAAAGCTGACGAATCAGCGGGAGCTTACTCAGAACTGTTTCAATGAGGTGTATGTGAATCCCTTTGTATGGGAAAAACAGCAGCTCATGAAGGACACCGGCTCGCACCGGAAACTATCTAAACGTTTAGGGTTCTCTTATGAAGGGGCTGTGCAACAGTTCGTGTCGGGCTATCGCCCAGTGAACGCGCAGCTACTCTTCGGGCTCCAAGCCTTGGGGGTTACCGGACGGGTAACCTTTGTACCTCCAGGATTGGCGAAGCGGGACGAATACCTGCGTAACTCAGATGCACTGTTCTACGCAGTGCACCCGAAACTGAAAAACCGAAAGAAAAGGAATAACTGAAATGGCTGTAACTCTTGGTAAAGTACGACTCTCTTACGTCACTCTGGTAGACGCTAAGGACTCAACCGACGTAGAACATCCTAGGTTCGCTTCTCTGGACCAGCTTCGTGAGATGCTGGAGGATAGTAACCGCGCCGGGGAAGTAGACGACTACAAGTTCTCCGTGAACGTCATCTTGCCTAAGGATGCTAAGGTACCCGGCACAAATGAACTTGTTATTGACCGCCTGGAGAAGTCTGTCATGGATGCTATTGACTACGCGGCGTCAGACCGTAGCAAGACTAAGCTACCCACCAAGTACGTACCCACTCTCAAGAAGCTGTGGAAGGACTCGGGCGCTATGCTAACCGAGACTCGGAACATCCTCAAGACGGTGGTACGAGACGGTGATACGGACGCTCGCGCAGAGGATAAGCCGTACCTGCACGGTGCGTACAACTTCACCGCAGACCAGCGGGCGTACCGACGTAACCAGCTCGCGCCCATTCCGGTATACGCACCTGGTGCAGGCCGTCCGGTTGAGCTTGACCCGAATGAGGTTCACTCAGGCGATTACGGTTTCGTGAGCGTCACGCCGTATGTGTACCGGTTCGGCAAAGCCTACGGCATCAAGTTCTTCTTGGAGTCTGTTCTCAAGACGGAAGACGGCGAGCGCCTGGACGGAACCGTTTCCGCTGAGTCCGCATTCGGGGATGTGCTAGAGGCCTACGCAGAGCAGAGCCAAGACGTGTTTGGCGAGGTGGCCTCTCAGGAAGCTGAGTCCGGTAAATCAATGTTCGGCTAAACGCAGGTAATAAAACCCCGGCAAGAGAATATTCTCTCGCCGGGGTTTTCCTGAATTGGGGACGGAAACCAAAACGATGCAGAAGAAATTATACATAGACTTCGAAACATTCTCGGATGTAGACCTGAAAGCGCGAGGTGCATACAACTACATGCGCGGCGCTTTCTGGGAAGCACTTATCTGTACCTACCGATGGGGCGAAGACGGGGAAACTCAGATACTCCAGGGCAGGGATATTATTCCTTTCGTCCGGGAAACACATGACGATGAAGATGTAGTGTTCATAGCCCACAACGCCAGCTTCGAGCGCCTGGTGTACACCACCATAAACGATTATCCCCTCGGTGAGTTTATGCCGCCGGAGAGGTTCATAGACACTATGGCAATGGCGCGCTGTTTAGGCTTCCCTGGAGGTCTGGGAAACCTGGCAAAAGCCCTGGGGGTGGAAGAGAAAGACTCTGCAGGTACCAGGCTCATCAACATGTTCTGCGTACCCGACAAGCGCGGACACTGGCACACGCCACAGACCCGCCCCACGGACTGGAAGCGGTTCTGTGACTACGCGGTGCAGGACGTGGATACTCTGGTCGCCGTGCACAAGGCTATGGAAGAGCGATACGGCGGCTTCCCTCCAGGTGAGCAACAGGTGTGGTATGTAGACCAGCGCATCAACGACAGGGGCATCCTAGCCGACGTGAAGCTGGCACGCCGGGGCATTGAGATAGCAGAAGACATCAAGAATGGTTCTCTGCGAAGTATTGAGCTGTATACGAAGCTGGAGAACGGACGCTCTCAGAAGCAATTCTTTGGGTGGGTTGCAGACCAACTGTTGCGGGGCGGAATCATCACGCAAGTTGAGGAAGGCGTGTACATATTCCCGGACACTGGTGAGCCATTCGACACCATAGATAAGAAGATGGTGAGTTACCTGCTTGAGCGCGACGACATCTCGATAGCGTTGCGAGAAGTGCTCAACCTTCGCGCCATGTCTAACGCGGCTTCGGTGGCTAAGTTCAACGCATACCTGAGGCTCGCTGACCCGTTCGGGCACCGGGTGCGAGGGGCAATGCAGTTCTTCGGCGCACACACAGGACGGTGGGCGGGTCGTGGTGTTCAGTTCCAAAACCTGCCCCGGAATACTGCCGGTGGTGAGGAAGAGACAGAGGCTCTTGTAGAAAAAGCTATGTCGAACGAAGGGTATGACTTGACCCTGGATGATTTGAAGCCGTTGATTAGGGCTTGCGTGATGGCCCCAGAGGGTAAAGAGCTTACCGTGTGTGACTACTCGGCTATTGAGGCGCGTGTCATTGCGTGGCTTGCCGGGGAAGAGTGGGTACTCGAAGCGTTCCGTGAAGGGCGGGACATCTACGTGGAGACGGCCAGCCGTATGTTCCACGTCCCTTATGAGGAAGCAAAGCCCTACGAAGCAAGGGTAAGGTTGCAGTTCTTGCTCTCGGATACAACGGCGGCGTGAACGCGCTGCGCGTCATGGGCGGTGAAGGTACCGACGAAGAGCTTCAAGAGCTTGTGTGGGCGTGGCGTGCAGCTAACCCGAACATCGCTAGGTTCTGGAAAGACCTTGAGAGCGCCTTCCGCCTCGGCTACGGGAAAGTAGGTCAGTTCCTCGAGGTGCAGTCCGGGGCTAACAACGCGCGCCGGATAGTCCTACCATCAGGCCGGGCGGTGTATTATCACAGGGTGCACACGCGGCCTATGATGAAGTTCGGGAAAGTGTTCCAAGTCCTGCACTTCAAAGACTCGAAGAACATTTCAGATGGCGCATGGATTACCACCTACGGAGGGAAGCTCTCGGAGAACGTCACCCAAGCCGTGGCACGGGATGTTCTGGCGAACGCTCTTATAAACCTGGAAGAGCACGGTGCAGAGGTTGTCGCGCACGTCCATGACGAGGTTATCTGTCAGTCCGGGCTATCCGTCGATAGGGTGGCTGAGCTAATGGGTGTGAGTGGTTCTCCGTTCTTCCCGGCATGGGCGGAAGGATTACCCTTAGCGGCGGCTGGGTACACCTGCAAGAGGTACCGTAAAGAGTAATGTAATTCATATAGGCTGAGCGCACACGCGGTTGCAATTAGTGACCGCGTGTGCGTATACTGTAAGTACATCAAATAGAAACGGAGGGCCCTGAGATGGGCATTTTTATGAACCGCCGAGATGCGGCGGATTGGTTCAATCAGCAACAGCTGGCGAACCAGCAGACCAACCTGCAACAGATGTTCTATGAACAGTCGCAGTTGATTGGTGCACTCACGGAAGAGATAAAACTTTTGCGAGATGCATTAGTGGAAAGCAATGTGCGAGGTGATAAGTAGGATGTATGTAATTCCGAAAGTGCATCTCAAGTACGTCTTGCCGGGGGTCATGGCTCACATTTACTGTGGCTCTATTGAGGACAGCATGTACGATGTTATGCGGCTACAGCGCCCGGACTGGATTAAGGACGCATTAGAGGAAGGCGACGTTCATATCGAAGACATGCTGGAGGATATGTACGGCTCTTCCCGGGAGGGGAAACTCTACATGCTTCCGGGTGAGGATGAAGTGAACATACTGCTGTACAACGGCGAGCGACCGCACACGTTCAAGCCGCTGTGGGTTACACGAGATGAACTCGTGAGAAAGATTGAGTCTGTTATGTACTCCGTGCCGGAAGGTAGTGTTATCTACGAGGGCGCGAAAACCTTCTTAGCTAGGGTAGAGGGTTTACCTGAGTGCATCTACAAAGATAATGAAACCTTAGTAACGGCGTACATGGATAGCGGACTACTGATTGACACTTCAATACCGGCCCGAGGCGGCACCGCTTACATAGCACGGCTTGAACTGCAAGAATTTCTATCTGTAGAACTGAAAGGAAACCTCAATGACTAACACCCCGAAACACTACGGAGCCCAGAACGGCGTAGACCCAACATCCGTAGTGGATGACTTCGGGTTCTGGGCGCGGAACTTTTTTAAGTACGCCTGGCGCGCTCCGTTCAAGAACGGACCAGCCGATGTTGAAAAAGCTCAAGACTGCCTGGTTCGGATGTGGGAACTAAACCCGTCGTGGTTCTTACTTAAGACACGCACTGAACTATCCGGTCTAGAGGACAACGAAGGAATCAAGAAGATAGCCCGAGGCGCACTAACGACGGCTGACGGCGGGGCGGCACGAGCACGAGCGTTGGTGTACTTCTCCAAGCTCTGCACAGGACAGGTGCAAAGCCTTGAACGCCGGGTGTTCAACCGTTACGGAGAACTACCGGGCGGCAAGAAAGCCTGGGCCGTCATGGACCGGCTGCAGGAAATACTCACTGATTATTATCAGAGCGAGTTAGAGAAGGTAGGCGTAAGTAATGCGAGATAATCTATCAGAGATGGACCGGCTGTACCTGGACCTGTACGGATACTCTCTAACCTTGCTGGTGCTCCCACCCGAAGTTGGCGTGACGCTAACCTATGACTACAAGTATTCTATGGGTGGAGTGCGTATGGAACTACGGGACACTAAATACATGCTTGCGAAAGCGTCAGAGAGTCCATAGAAGAGCCGGTACTAATTCTATCCCCTGACGAGTCTAAGGGCTTAGTCAAGCGTGGTGTTGGGTACACCCGCAGTAACTTAGATGCTATATTTACAGCTCTCGGGTTTAGGGAAGCGAAAGTGCAATCGTTCGTACCTTCGTATGATGAACCACGGTACAAAGCTCACGCTACCGTGGACTTGTACCCCACCGAACAAGGTGTACCTTTGATGGGGTACTTGCCGGGTGACATACTGGACTACCTGGGCGACGTTGTTCAGATAAACGGGGACCTAATAGAAGAGAGGACACCCGAAGTACGTGAAGCCTCGAATACCCTATACCGGCTACGGGAAAACAACGAAGTACCTGCATCTATGGAAGCCGTTTCCGCCCTACGTACTTTAGTGGGTTTTGCGCAACGGACAGAAGCCCGTGGGTGGTCGGTGAAACCTGGTGATACCAAAAGGGCGGAAGAAATTCTGTTTAGCGTGGCCGTTGTGGTGCAGAAAGACGGGATGCGGCGCAAGGCAGTAGAAGAACGCATCAAGTGGATTATGGGGGAGGTGTAGACTGTGGACTTCACAACAGCGCGAGGGGTGCTACACATCGCAATGCCCGGCGGGGACGACGAGGCAGAACCTGTAGAAGCCATTCACATGTTAGAGAGCATCGGCGACGGCTTCCCTAGAGAGTATAAGTATGACAAAGTACACGCGAAGATAAGCGCCCTAAAGTTCCGGTATTCCACCCTGGAATCTCACGGGGAAAAACTAAAGCGCGACACGCTGGAGAACGATTTATCCGCTTTGGCAGACATTACCGACTATTGTGTTAAGGTAGGGTAGAGGAATCCCCGGCACGGATGCAACGACGTGCCGGGGATTTTCCTGTTCGCTTACTGATTCAGGTAACCATCGGAAGCGTAGTACGAAGAATCAGCTGCGTGTTCCGCCGGAGCCGCCGAGGACTCCTGGGGTTTAGCCGGTTCGTTAGGCTGTTCCTTGTACTGAGTGGGGCTGACGTTCAGAAGTGCCAGTACAGCACCAATAACACCGGTAGCACCTGCAGAGATGCTTGCCCACTGCTCAGCGTTGATAACACCGAATGCAGTCAGTCTACACCGGCCAGGGCTACGAGGCCGTATACAATCTTTCGTACGGCTGCCCATTGCTCAGTTGTCAGAGCCATGAATATTCCTATCGTTCAGGACTACAGTATCCACTACCCGGTCGAGCCGGGTCTGTGTGTGCCTATTGTCGGCACGTAGTCCGCCTATATCTTTCTTTAGCTCGGTCTGGTCGTCCAAGCTGCGGGTAAGTGCGTCCTCCATATCGCGCTGCTTCTTTCCTTGGTTAGCTTGCTCTCGTTGGAGGTCGTCTAGCCGGTTGCGGATTTCAAGCATTGCGGTGTTGGAGGTTTTCATACCCCCCCCTCTATTGTAGAGAGTTTATCCCGAATCTTATCCAGGTCGTCCCTGAGGTTAGTCCCGTGGTCGTTCTTCACCTGATGCTTCGCTTCACGCGCGTCGTTCCCGACAAGGTGAACCGCGTGCTGCAGCTCTTCAATCTTGCCGGAGACTACTTTACTGACACGTATCCCCACGAGCACTGCGATAATGAGGCACACTAGGATAAGCACGAATGCGTCCACCTCAGGGTCGCCGGTCTTAGGTATTTCAACCACGGCCCGACCTTAGTTAGGGAAGTTCATGAAGCTGGCGCGAGTATCGTTATCGAACTCTTCCTTGCGGGCGTTGCCTTGGGTGGCTTCGTTATATCCCAGAAGCTCGCGGAGCTTACCTGCGACCGAGCCGTCCCGCATCCGACCGGGAATGCCGATACGGAACTGATTGAACAGAGTCTTCACCATGCGCAGGGTAGACCACTGCATAGAATCCTGAATCTTCACCATGTCTACGAGGGTACGGTTACCCCACTCAGGACGGGGGGTATAGAAGAGCACTTCTTCAAGTTCTTTCTTGGTTGCCATGTCGAACCAATCTCCTGTTCCTGCCGGGGCTTGCCCAGCGAGTAGTTTGTTTATGTTGTCGCGAAATGCGTCCATGTCAATAAAGGACGGGTCGATTTCCCCTGCGCTGGTCCTGCATATTCTTTGTGCGCAATCTGCAGGAAGTCGGGGTTACCACTGCCGTACCCGCGTTCCAGCGCGGCGGCGAGGATAGGCATGTATTCCAGCTGTGCGGCAGTCCAGTCTGCGGGCGCGACACCCGAGGACTCCATCTCCACACCGATAAGGAACTCATTACCCCGATTTACCGGTATGCCAGGGGCTTCGCCCTCCCCGGCGTGGTTAGCCCAGCCGGCGGCGATTACGTAAACTTCCGCGTTACGTCCGAACACAATGTGCGCCAAAGGCCCCGGCAAGTCGGAGCGCCCGTGGATACACGTGTTGAGTGTTGGTGCGCCCTCAGTCCAGTAGCGAGCAGAGCCTGAGGCGGTATGGTGCCAGAGAACACCATTGACCGCGTCCAGCTGCCACCCGTTAACGGCCTGGTACCCACGGTATTTCCAGCCTTGAACCTCAATAACGTTCAAGCGTTTACCGTTCGGTGCAGTGTACGCGCGGAGTTTGTCTGCCAAGTCCGTAATGAACATTGAAGAACTCCTTAGTATTTAGGCGTAGTTTAGAACAAATCTACGATACAAGTATAGTACCTGTGGTACGATAGACATGCCTCAGGGAGGTTGGCGCGTCCCTGCTGTAGGCATTTTCTCCTGCCCCGGCGAGATTGTTAGTCATCTTGCCGGGGTTTTTCTGTTCCAAGATGGGCATAGAAATACCCCAGCACGTCGTGACACCCGTGCCGGGGTATTTCTATGCTGGGGTTCCCACCCCAACACCTCAACCACATTCTGAAAGGATAAATATATTATACCCTATGCCCAGCGGGTGAAAAGCGGGATGTTGATAATGTACCTTCGCCCTCGTGCCGAGGTACCGAAGGACCAGAACTTTACGTCGCGGCTGCCCGCTTCGATAGCTATAGAACCTTCGTTCTGCTGGCCGGGGATTACTTGAATCTCACTGAGAGACACCGGCGTGGGTGCCTCTGGTGGGAGACGGAACACCACAGCACCGCTCGGTGGCGGTGATACCATATCGAAGTCCATGTGCACGAGCGCCTGGCCGGACGAGCGGTCTACGCTCATGGCCTGAGCTGCTGCACCTGACCGCAGGTTGATGTCGTTGCTCACCTTTTGCAGCTGATACGTCAGCACACCTGATACCTGGTTCAGGACTTCCTGCTTCACAGCCTGCAGGCGTTCTTCGCTTACGCCAGAACCGCCGCCACCGCCACTGACCGGGGCAGGATAGCGGAAGTTGCCGACATGCAGCGACACACCATCACCTTGTGGGTCTTTGTACCGCAGAGGCACAGATGCCTGTGTATACCCACTTGGTATCGGGGTATCGAGCGAAGTACAGTTCGCAATCGTCAGACCTTTGAACCATGACTCGATGTAGTAGCTCCAACGGGCACCACCACTAGCCGGGCGTGCTTTGCGGGAAGAACAACCCTGCAGAACAGTTCCGTCCGTGCCGGAGTTGCACAGGTAGAAGTCCGCGCTGGAATCCTTACCTGCAGAACCGTGTGCAGTAGACCCGTAGGAAGATGACTCCCCCCGGCACGCGGTGAACACATTATCCCCGAACTCAATGAAGAATCCATGCCCGCCGTTTTCCTGTGCCTCGCAGGTTGTGAACGCGCACTTGGTCGCACGAATGCGCCAGCCCGCGCCGTTGTACTGGGATGCGCGAGCGTTGCTGTTCGGTGAACCTGCGGTAATATCCGCGCCGGGTGCGGCGTTACCCGCGATACCGTAGAGCTGACCGAACGACGCGCCGGAGTGGGTGTACCATGAAGTGCTTAGCTCGAACTTCGTCTGTGAGGTGTAAATTTCAACCCCCGCGAAGTTGCCGCGCCCTTGGTTAGAACCACCAATGTCAGCGCCGAAGAACTTATTATCAGCTGCGCCGCCAGAGCCTTCACCATGTCCGGGAGGCTTACCAACGATAAGCCCGGCTTGGTAGCTGTTACGCACCCGCAGACCGAACGAGCACATAGCCTGGTCGTCGTTGCCGATAATGGCTATACCAGTTTCCATGTCCCACACCGTCAGGTTGTTCAGCTTTGGTACCGAATCCGGCTCTGGGGGGATTACCCCCCATATCGGAGTTCAGACACACGCCGATGGTATTCGGAATGTAATTCTGATGCTGACGGCCAGACTTACGCGCGCGAATCCACAAGTCGGAAACGCCGAAATGCATCAGGTCATTAGCTTGCTTGCGTGTGTTCCACGAGCCGGTGTGGAAGATACCAGTACGCTCTTTCACTGCTACAGTATCCACCGCGATAATCTCGGTGGCGCGGTCATCCCCGTAGACCTGCACCATACCCTTTAGCTCAATGAAAGGGTAGGTTACGATGTACTTCCCTGCCGGGATGTAGACGCTACCTCCTCCGAGCGCATACACATCATTGATAGCGTTCTGAATAGCTTCACGGCTGTCGCGCTGGCCGGTAGGGTCAGCGTTGTACGGTGCGTGAGTCACCGTCACCGCGTATTTGCTGTTCTTCACCAACGCTGTAGAGCCACCTTGAATGGGGTTTTCCGTTAGGTACTGCTGCACCGACTGCTTAATATGTTCATTCGTAATTGTCGGCGTAGTAGCACGTTTACGAATCGCTGCGTCCGGCTTGCCAGTGTAATCCCCGGCGAAATTCGGAACATTATACGTAGCCATAAGCTATCTCCTTACTGTTGGGGGTGTTCCTCTTCCGTAACGAGTTCGTTCATCTTCAACTCAAGAGCTGCTAGACGCTTCTCTAAAGGAAGAACGCCTTTAATCCAGGCGCGAACTCGGTCTTCCACCCAAGCCGATGGGGGTTGGTCGTAGGGGTTCTCTTGCGGGTGGTCTTCCGAGCCGTCACCAACTTTGAAGGTTCGGTCTGTAACGTAGAGGTTACCAATGCCCAGAGAGTTTGCCTTAGCGAACACCTCATCAATGTTCTGCTGCGTTGCGCCGTGGATGACATGCCAGAACCTCCACGACGGGATGCCCTTGTAGTGGTCTGGATGGATGTACTTCGTTGCAGGGTCGAGGTACTTCGCCGCGTCCGACTCGTAGGTGAGCGCGATGTCGCAAGCATCCATCATAGACTTCGGCGTGTTCGAGCCGGGGTTGATGACAATGAGCGTATCGTGCCCCAACTCTTCTTTCAGCTGCTTGTACAGGTTGGTGTAGTTCTCAATCACCTTGTTCTGCAGCGTCTCGTCTAACCACGGCGAGGTCTCGTCCAGGAAGATACCACCGAAGATGTCACCGAAGTCTTCCTTCACCGCCTTAGCCGAGTTGATGATGAACTCGTTGGTGAACTTCGTCACCTCTTCCATTGTCACGCCGAGGTTCGAGCGTACCTTCTCCTTATAGGTCTCTGGCATGCCGTCCATGTTCGCGCCGTGCCGGGTCTTGACGTAGAACAGCACACGCATAGCGCCAGCACCTTTGGCGAGCTGACCCTGCACCTCGAAGTCCTGGTCTTTCCGCTTGGAGAGCCAATCTCCCGAAGCGCGGTTGAGTATCACCATGCCGAGGGTGTTGCCAAAGGCGAGGAACTTAGCCCACTTGGAACGGTCGCCGTTGTAGTAATCCGGCCAGGTGTACGTGACGGGGCTGTAGTAGTGTTGCCCGTTCACGAACCCGAAGTTCGGTTGGCGGGTCTCGAAGTGGGCTACCTGCTTCGAAACTTCGGACTCAATACGCTGAGTCAGCGTTTTATCTGTAGAAACATGGTACTCAGCCATGCATCCTCCTTAGCTAGTGTGTAAGCGTTTGGTTGTATACCGCAGACAGCCGACCCGACGCGTTACGGTTTCGCGTTTGGGCGTCAATAAGTTCCATAACGCGGTCTTCGCTCACGCCGGGGGACACTGCGTTCTTCTCACTGAGCACAGACTCAACAGCTTGACGCAGTGCGTAGTTGTCGTTCAGTGACGTGGCCGGGGTGGGCTTGACGGATGCCGACTCAGGTTCCGGTGCACCGGGTGCAGGGAGAGCGCCTTGCTCAGCAAGAACCCCAAGGACAATGGCGCGTATCGTCTGCACCGCTTGACGGGAGAATCCCCCCATCTTGGTTCAATACTGCAATATCCACGTTATGCATCCTTAGTCGTGATAGTGAGAGTGCCATCACCATTATCGGTGATGGTGGGAACCTTGCCGTCCACAATCTCGCGTACCTTGGCTTCATTCACGCCGGGTTCAACCGGGGGAATAGCCGCGATAGCGGTATCGGTGGCCTTCTTAGCCTCGAAGATAGCTTCGGTCTTAGCTGCGGTAATCTTCGGTCCAACCTCGGCAAGAGTCTCGCTCTTGGCGGTGGATACCGCTTCGGTCTTCGCAGTGGCAATCTTCGGATCTACCTCTGCCAGGGTCTCAGACTTGATGGTCTTGGACGCTTCGGTCAGAGCCGTCTGGATAGCGGCTTGAACCTGTGCTGCATTCAGTCCACCCTCAGGGGTCGGCGGGAGCTTCGCAATCTCCTGCTGGATAAGCTGAGCTACCTTCGCTTCATCCACACCACTAGCCGGGGGTATGGCCGCGATAGCCTTCTGCACGATGGTGTTCACCTGCTCCTCAGAAAGACCCTTCTCAGGTGCTGGCAGGGCGGCGATAGCGGCCTGGATAAGACCATTTACCTGCTGTTCCGTCAAGCCTTCCTGTGGGGTAGGAATCTTAGAGATAGCGGCCTGTACGATGGTGTTCACCTGCTCCTCAGACACACCGCTCTGCGACGGGGGAAGCTGGGAAACAGCAGAGCGGATAAGCTCTTGAACCTTAGTCTCGCTCACGCCGGGGGTCTGGGAAATCTTCGCAACCTCAGCCTGAACAATCGAACGTATCTTCGACTCATCTACTGCGGGTGCGGGAGTGGGTAGCGAGTTGATTTTGCTCGCTACGATGGACTCAACCTCAGAACGGGAAAGGCCACCCGATACGGTGACAGCACCGATGGGTGGGGGAGTATGGGAAACGAGCGGCTGGTCTGCCACTTGATACCTCCTAGGTAAAAGAAAAATGGGAGTGTACTTGAACAGTACACTCCCATTCTACCGGGGAACTAGGCTTGCTTATTTTTCAGTTCTGCAAGCTCTGCTTTCAACCCTGCAATCGCAGCTTCGGCTTCGGCTAATCGTGCATGAAGTTTCTTCGTGCTCGCTTTCTCAGACGTGAAAAACTCCACCACATCATTCGCAAGCGGTACGATACGCGTCAGGGAATAAGGGTTGGAAATCTGCGCATAATGAGTTTGCCCAGTTTTATCTTTCCCAAAGATATAGAACTGCCCGGCTTCTACTGACACGTTCCAAGCGGTACCTGCGTTCAGAGCGTACAAGAAGATGATGCTATTATTCGGTGCCGACGCAAGCGGCCACGCCGGGAGTGATGCAGCGTCTTTATAAGTGAACCAAGTTTCATCTGGACCTATATTTACAGGTACACGGTCGGTGAGAATCGCGTTGGCCTCAGAGAGGGCTTCTGACTTCATCCTTTTTCCCGCTGAACGGCCTCAGCTGTCGCAGTCGAGAGTTTCTGCTCGATGTCCTTCTTATTGGCTTCGATATTCTTGTTCACCAAGTCTATCTGAGTGTTACGCTCAACCTTCGCGGCTTGCACTTGCCTGTCTGTGTAGTCGTTCGCTTGACTCTCCGCCCGCGCGATTTTCCCTGTGTAATCTTGATACACCTGTTCCTTACAGGTAGAGATAGCCGCGTCTGCAGACTCAGCGAGTTTCTGCGCTTGCTGACGCCCCTTCGCAATATCGTTCGGGTCGTCGTAGTGGAGTTTCCAGGTTGATGTCTTTCCCATATCGGTTCCTTCCTAGAGCTGGGGGTTAGCTTCTGCCTTCATCCATGTGGTGCCTTGCCGCTGGCGAGTATCTTCAAGCTGCTGCCAGGTTCGCTTGCCGGATTCGTTGTTAGTTTCCACAGTCTCCCACGTCTGAGTAGTCTGGTCGTAGCTGTACACCCACACCGTCAAGGTTGTCGTGTTGTCGTCAGGTTGATGTGACAGCCCGCAGATAACACCCCTGACAACAGCACCAAAGACATTCTCCTTACCTAGCTCATTCATGCCCTGAATAGTAACGATAGAGCCGAGAACCAACGACAGGTTGTAGGGTACCTCAAGGTTCGTAAAGTGCGGCTGCGCGTCCAGAGCGTACCGGCTAAGAACGTCTGTTACTTCCTTGGCGAACCTGCGTTCGTCGATGAAGTCCCACCCTTCAAGGGTCAGGGTACGAGCGTTCGGCGTGCCGCCGGATACCGAATGCTTCTGCTTGATACGCTTCATGGTTCCACGAGCGCGTATCACTGGAAGCTCAATATCAGGAACGACAATACCTTGGGCCGCTGTGTTATTCACCGTAGCGCCACGACGGTAGTCGTGCGTAGCGGTTCGAAGCTGAATATCCCTAGCTGTTGTCTCCTTCACCAAGGGTCCGTCAGTGTTACTGAACGTGCCGGAGATAGCCTTTTGCGTGAGCTTAGTAACCCACGGTGATAGCGCTTCCACCTTGCAGTCGATGGTAGCGGCGTATCGGTACTCCCATTGGGTCAAGCCGTTGGATGCTTGCGCGCCGTTCTTGACCTGAAATGACGTAACCGTGCACCCACCGTAGAACGAGCCGTTGTTGTCAGCAATCCAGGACCAATCCCGTGCGCCCTGGTCTTCCACAGAGGTATCCAGGTCTAACCATTCGGTCGAGTCGTCCGGTTGCACGAAGTCTTCGACGGTATCACCAATGGATATCGTTCCGCCTTTTTTCCATACGTCTATCTGTGTCTTGCGTGTCTGCGAAATAGCCCAGTCCGCAAACTCAACTTCGATGCGTGAGCACGTCAAGGTCAGGTCTGTGTTTATCCCGAACGCACCAATGTCGTAGGACGGGTTCAGCGTGCCGGAGTTACCGATGGTACCGGATACCAGGCTCTCCAGAGGGCAAACCTGAGCCACGCCGCCAGCATCAATCCACCACCCCACGGCGAGGGCTTCGCACAGGTCTTTCAGTATCTCACCTGCGGTGCGGTTGCGCAGAGACGGCATGGTGGTTTGGTTGATAAGCCTGTTCGCGGGGACGAAGTTTACCTTTGGTTCCCACTGTTGATACTCAGTGCGTACTGCGTCCAGGAACTTCTGACGCTGCGGCTGGTTGTCAGGGATAGTAGACACCTGCAGCCCGCAGATACCAGAGCGCGGGAACTTACGCCCGTTCTTCACGTCGTTGAAAATCCACAGCTCCGCCCAGGCCGGGAGGTTTTGTTCTACTCCCCCCACGGCATGGAGGTTCCGGGGCATTTGGATGAAGCCAGAATCAACTACGGCACCACCGAAAGCTGCGTAGAACCGCACGGAGTTTCCGTCCTGCTCCAAGATAGCAGAGGTTATCTTCGTCCCCGCGTTCATGGGGAACTGCCCGGTCCACATGACGGTAGCGCGAGTTTCCTTAGACTCGGGGAACCGGTCTTCGTATTGGTTGAAGTACAGCTCCACCTTGCCGGAGTCATCCCAGCGAACAGAAGCCCCTGCGGCGTCCTCGGTGATGATTTTCACCTGGTACAGGTTTCCCATGTGTTCACGGGATGGCTCCCAGCGAATCATCCAGGACGCGAATATATCAGACCTGCGGTGTTCGGCAGGAAGACCGAAAGGACCGATGCGGCGGGTCTGCGCGACCTTGAGGATGCCCTCGGTCATCCACGAGCCGCCGTCTGAGTACCAAAGATGAGGCGGCTGTAGGTTGTCTCGGTTAGAGCGTGACTGCACAACCTCGCCGGAAGCACCTACACCGTTGCGAGAGTACCCACCGACGTTGAAGCCTAGTTCGTCTCCTCGGTCCAGGTTTCCGACCGTTCCTGCAGGGCCGACAATATCATTCCATTTTCGGTAATCCTGGACGTAGCAAGGGTTATCCCATTGGTTCGTCCAGAAAGACCCAAACAGAGGTAGACTCAAGACGGTTAGTGGTGTGGCAGGGGGTGCATAGGTGTATCCCGCAGCGGCAAGGGCGATGCCAATCTTGTACGCTGGGGCAGGGTTGGTATACCGAAGCGCTTGCTGGTCATCGAAGAACTTTTCTTTCTGGCCGACGAGCCACCCGTAGAACTGATTACGCCAGTGGTACACGGGGTCGGCGTTTATCCTATTGGAAAATCCGTCCACACGCTGAGTTAGTGATAGCCCTACCGAAGATTCGTTGAAGGAAACGTTGTCTACGAGCATATCCATACGCTTGATGGTACGGTCGGTAGACCACTGATTATCCGACCCGGGCTTAGTAAACTGCATACTGTCGTCGAACTGCTGCAGAACAAGCGTGACGGTATCCCCTCGGTGCGGGTACGCGCCGGTAAACGGGGACGGGTATCCCTGCATACTCCCACCTGAGAGGTCTACGTTCAGGCTAACTCTAAGGTACGTTTGTGTGGAGGGGGGATATATCAGAGGGCACCGGGTGGAACGCGTGCTCTACCTTTACATTGCTGATGGGGAACTCTTTACCACGCCACTGCAAGTACTCATTAGTGCGACGGGCTACAAAAGCCATGTTTTACCAAACTTCCTCTAGAGTGAATGAGGCTTTCACAAGGGGCTGCCGAACGAACGGCTCTACAGAATAGGAGAAGTCCTTGATAACAGCCCACCCGCCAAGCCGGGGGGATATGGGCGGAACGTGGGTACCAATCCACATCTGTACCGGCGTGAACTCTTTCATGTACTCGTAAGCATCCACGATACCCGTTACACCCTGCGGGATGGTGAACGGTGGGGTAATGTACTCTTTCATCACACCGGAATTTACGGGCAGTGTAACAAGAGCGCTTTGTGTAAACTGCGCGCCGGTCTTTCCCCAGATACGGATATTCCCTTTACCACGGGCGAACACGCGGAACCTACACACCGTGCCGGGGATAACCCACGTTTCATTCCCGTACACAGCGTTGCCCACAAGTTCATCAGCCCAGAAAGTAGGAAGATTGTACCCGTCCCGTGCGGTGAATGAACTCTCCACCAGAGAGCCGAAGCTCTTGTTCGGTGAGCCGCCAACAGTACCTACCCACAGAGTAGGGGCCTTCGGTGGCGGGACCCATGAAGTTATTACGTCGAGCGTGCGGAGTCATGAGGAACCGTGGGGCGCGCTGTGACTCTACATACGTCGCCAGCATAGACACGTAATCCCACGGCATAGACATGCTCACATTCCATGAGCGCGGGGTCTTACCGCGAAACGCCACGTGCCGCCGACCCCGAGACGAGGTGAAGAACGCGAGGTTTGACTGAGCCTCTTGTACGGACACGGACTCGTTGAACGCCACAGGAAACGCACGCCCGCCCTCAATCATGAGCGTGGCATCATATGCCAGTCCATCCAAGTTGAATTTCTCAACCGGTTTCATCTGGAAGTCTTGAGACGCCACGCCCACAATCCTTTCTAGGGTCTACACCGCTCGTCGAAGGGAACGGCGGCCACTATCACTAAAGTTCAACACCGCTTCGTTGCTACGCGGGTCCAGAGACAATTTTACATTATCCGACATGACCTGCATGAGCGCGGATGCCATAGTCTTCGCCGCCGTGCCGGTGGAAAGCTGGGAGTTTGCGTCCACGTCTAGAGAGTGAGCCGTACTTACCCCAAGCTTCACGTTCGGTGCCGAAGCCGACACATCATCAAATGCCCCTTGAACGGACTGCAACGCAGCCTCGGTCTGCTTCTTTACTGTAGCTGCCTCCGCCGCGATAGCCCCGCCGAAGTCGCGCATCAAAGCCCGGCCTGAGTGGGTGGTGTACCCCTTGCCGGAGAAGGGGCCTTCTTTAGCAGGGGAGAAGGGGAACAGCTTACGGATATTAGATAGTCCGTTCTTCACCGTGTTCTTCAAACCATTGAAGGCGTTCACAATACCGTTCTTGAATCCATTGATAAGAGCCTGGCCGGACTCGAACAGGTTTATGGACTTGAAGATATTAATAAGGTTGCTCGGGAAGGTCTTGATGAAATTGATAACATCGTCCACCTTTTGTTTGATAATGTCCTTGAAGCCTTGCCAAGACTCTTTGGTGATACCAAACAGCTGTGGTGCGAAGTTATCCATGCTATCAAGCAGACCATGAAGCCAGCCACGGATACCCTCGACAATGGTGTTCCAGGTGTTCGACAAGAACTCGCTAATGCGATTCCAGATAGCTTCAACTTCCTTTCGGGCGCCGTCAAAATCTCCCGTCATGAGTTTCATAGCGCCGGAAACTAAATGCCCAAATACGTTGAGTGCTGCTCCGATACCGTCGAAGATAATTCCCAGCGTCGTGCCGAGGAACCGGACAGCGTTGGCAATCTGCGGACCAAAGGCGTTCACGAAGAACGTCACAATCGGAGTAGCGACCTGGATAATACCGTTCGCTAGTTGGGCAATGGCTGAGAACAGAGGTTCAAGGTCATTCAGCAAGCCGGTGAAGCCCTCACTGATGGACTTGAACGCGTCCCCGATAGCGGGGGCAATTTCATTCTGAATCATATCCGCAATCGGCTTGAAGAAATCCATTATGGACTGCCCAAGCTGATTGATATTATTGCGGAACTCTTCGGACGTGTTGTACAGGTACACGATAACGCCGACAATCGCCAACAGAGCGGCGACTACCAATGCAACGGGCCCTGCTGCTGCCGCAATAGCCGCACCAACAGCCTCAAGTGAGCCGCCCGCACCGAACGCCGCGACGACACCCGACACGCCGCCAGCAATGGCACTAATGCCCGAGATAGCCCCACCAATACCGGCGATAAGACCGGAGATAGGACCGAGCGCGGCGACCAGGGCGGCAACGGCGGCGATAACCAGGAACAATGCCGTAGCAAGCTCGGGGTTCTGTTGTGCCCACGCACCGAACTGCTCAACCAACGGGCCGAGGTTCTGGCCTAACCATTCGATAGCATTCTTCAAACCCTCTGCGAGGATGGGAACAATCGCGTCAAGGGCTTCCTTGAGGCCCTTGAAATAGGTGCAAGCGCATCAAGAGCTGCACCGAACACCGGCAAGAAGTGCTCAGCCATGTTGCCGATGATGCTGGCAAGCGAGCCAAGAATCTCGCCGAGGGGTCCAGAGTGCTCCGAAAGTTCAGCCATGCCCTTTGAGATACCGTCTACTGCATCCCGAATACCCGTCTGGAACGCGGGTGTCGAGACGGCTTCCGTGACGAGCTTGACCCAAGAGCTGATGGTCTCTGAGATTTTACCCATGACGTAGGCGATGGTCTCTGCGGTCTCGTGCAGAGCCTTGCCGATGTACTCGAACGCCGGGCCTAGATTCCTCAATGCGTCATTAGCACCACGGAACAGTGTAACCATAGTCCACTGAGACTCAACGGAGGCGAGGTTATCACGTACCTTTTCAAGAGCGTTAGCGAAGTCTGTCAGAGACGCGCCGCCTGCTTCCTGTGCAGCCTTAGCAATATTCACTAGGATGCCCACGGCGGCTTGACCTGCGCGCCAGAACTCTTTCAGGGCGAAGATACCCTTGTCAATCGCGCCGGAGATGTCCGCGTGCTTAGTCCACTCATTGAACTTGTTCGCCATGTCGGTGAACCAGTCACCAAAGCGTGGGAAGAACTTCGCGCCAATGTCGATGAACCGCAGAAGACCCTCAGTCAGAGGACCCATGCCCTCACCCATACGGCGGATACCCTCAGCTGCAGAATCGAATATACTTGCGAATCCGCCCTGGTTAGCAAAATCTTGGGCTGCGCGTGCGGCCTTGCCGAAGAAATCACCGGTAGCTTCGGAAATCTCCAGCATCCCCTTCTCCCACGCCGGGAAGACGGAATCGATGAAGTTCCTCATGGGGGTCTCAAAACGTTCCCAGAACTTATCCGCGCCCCTGTTGTTGAGGTCGGTAAGCCGGTCGTTCACGTCCTTCATGCGGTCGTTCCACTGCTTGAGTGCATTCACGGATGCGAACGCCGCCACGCCGATACCCGTGAGGATACCAGGCAGGGCGAAGGCACTCGGTGCAATGGAGACGAGGGACGAGCCGAGGGCGAAGATGTGGCTAGTCAGGGACAACACCGAAGCGGAGACTGTCGAGATGACAGACCCCAGCTTGATAATCTTCGTCAGGTTCTTATCAAGGTCTTTCGTGAAGTCAGAGAATTTCTTCGTGAAATCCCATGTAGCACGGGCACCCGACAGCGCCGCCAGGGCGGTGAGAACCTTAGCCGTGGCGGCTTTATCAATCTTAGGGCTAATAAGTACGTGCCGGGGGCGAGTCAGGGTCGCCAGCTTCATACGAGCACGACCGGTATCCGCGTCTGCGTTGATAGTCACATCGCGGTCGTCGTCCAGTTCGTCCAGCTTATGCTCTGCATGGGCGGTATCGAGGTCAACCTCTGCGTGCAGGACGTGCTTATCACGGAAGAATGAATCGTTCTTGAGGTGGTCCACGTTGAACGAATCCTTGAAACGCTCAACGGCGGCGCGGTTCGTGAACTTCTCTCGGGCGCGCTCAAGACGTTCCAGGCGCTCACGAAGTAGATGAACTTTCAGCCCGGCCCGCTCAAACGCATCCGCCCAGCGGTCAATCTCTTCGGAGTTACCGACCTTGACGGCGCGGCCATGCTTGTTAGCGAAGCTCGCTTGCAGACGTTCTGCCAGCTCAACATTGTGTCGAAGCTGCTCAATGGAGTCCTTAGCATCTGCCTTGAAATCGTCGAACAGGTGCAGTTTACGTTTGCGGGTGAACACGTCAGACATGCTCTTTTCGAACGTCTTCATCAGCTTTTCGTTCTCTGCAATCTGCTTGCCGACCTTGCGCATCTCCGTCTGCATACGGCGAACACCATTGGTATCCCCGAGTGCACGGTATCGGGATGCTTGCCGGTCGAGCAGAACCTCTGCGCGTTTCAGCTCAGAAATCCACTGACGCATGGGCTTCAAGCCGGAGCGGTACCCCTCAAAGGGGCGCGAGAAATCAATCTTGAGAAGGTCTTTAGCCCCTCGCGTGAAGAGGTTCTGAGCGCGGGTAATGTCTTGCAGTTCCTTGCGGTACCGCTTGAAGTTTTCCGCCTGGGAACGAACGCCGCGCGTAGCATCCGCCATGCGCTTGAGGTCTTTGATGTGCTGGTCTAAAGACTTATGCAGGGTTTCAGGGGGTCGGAATCCCCCGAGACAACCAGGTCTTTGAGCCGTATCGGGTGGTCCTTGACGTGCTCAATATTGCTCTCTAGCCGGTCGAAGAACTCCTTTGTGACATCCTGCTCACCCTCAATCTCGAACTGCCCATCCACGATATGGTGGAACTTGTTCACCATGCTATCGGCAATATCACGGATGCGCTCCGACATAGTGCGCATACGTCGCTCGGAGCGGTTAGCGCTGCGCTCTACCTCTTGGTTGAACTCCCTAAAGCCCTGAGTAGCTTCTCGGAACATGGAACGGTTGAAGCCAGCGCCAATTCCCACGGCGGGGATGTTTGGTGTCTGCCTGAGCCGTTCAATGAGTGCCTTATGCTGACGGTTGAACACATTATCGTCGAGCTTGAGCGGTACCTTTATCTCAGACTTCGCAAGACCCTTGACAATCTCGTCATGAAGCTGGTGAACAGTCTTCGCAGACTCCACGTGGACGTTGGGGATCTCGAAGTGATACTTGAACGCATCCTTCATGCGCTGCAGCTGCTCGCGCATGGTGAGCTTCGGCTTCACCTCAGGCTGCTCACGCTCAACAGACTCTTTGACCTGCTTGCGAACGCGCTTCGTATCCACGTCCGCTTTTATCTTCACGTCACGGACGTTGCGGGTGGCTTGCTTGAGCTTTTCACCAACGTTGTCTACGTCCACGTCAGCCTTGAGGGATACCTTAGTATCCAGCTCGCGCAGCTGTTGTTTCAGCTTTTCAAAGGCAGAGCGGTCTAACTCCGGGGTAACCCGGATATGCATGATTCGCTCTGCCTGTTTCTTCGCCTTCTCCAGGGTGGGGCGAAGTTTCTGGTTGAAATTCTCCGCATCAGGGAGAACGCGTATGTGTACGCGCCCGGCTTCAAACTTCCTGCCGCCAAGGGTCACCTTCCTGTTTATTCTACGTCCGTGCCGGGTGGCGCGTATGAATCCTCGAGACTCTGCTCTTCCTCCTCCGTGAACAAAGCTCCCCAGTCAATAACCCCGGTGGCCGCTTCCATAGCAAACGCTTGTTTTTCCATAGCCGTCATAACCTCGTCTTTAGAGAAATTATGCTTCGGCTTACCACTCTCATTATACGGGGATGGGTACTCCACAAACTCTGGTGGCTTGGAGTTTTTCTCCTGGTTAGCCGTGATGTACATGTTGCGGAATGACGTGATGGAATCCGCAATGTATTTGAGTGTCATCTCAAGCCGGGAGTATCCGAACCATGCGTCTTTCGGGTCTACGTCCTTAGCCGCTTCGGAATCCGGTTCCGGCTCTGGTAGTTGGTGCCTGTATAAACTACGCTCTTCAAAAGCAAGCCGGGACAACAAGGCTTTAGTGACCTTACTATCCCGGCTTGCCCACTCACGCAGAGGGTCATAGTGATACAACGCTATGAAGTCTGCGCAAATAACAGGCTGTGTTGTTAGATATTCAAAGAGCGCGCGACGTTTCCCAGTTCTCCCACGTAGCCCATGACGAAGTTACTCATGTCGCCGATACCCGCCAAGGTATCATGTGAGCGCCACTCGGCTAGGTTCTCTTCGGGAACAACGGTATCTTCGAAGATTTGCAGGATAGCGCGGGTACCCGCCAAGTCCACGCCGGGGTTCTCTTCCTTGTCTTCCTTCTCTACAATCTTCCAGATAGACATAGTTTCTGAAAGAAGCTGGAGAGCAACGGTGCCGCGCAAGGTTTCAAGTGGTGTAACAAGACGGTACAGCGGGCTAGTGCGCGGGTCCGGCAAGTCCTCCCACCCCTCAGGTTCGGGCGTGCTATCTGCTGCAGACTCGGTCACCTGTGCCTGTACCTGTGCTGCTGGCGCTGCTGCAGCGGGGGTGGCCTCCTGCTGGATTCGGTCTAGTGCCGCGTTGTAGCGGTCCGCCTCTGGCGCGAACTCCGCCGCGACCGGGATAGCGCGTCCATCTGCGCCAAATACCAAGCCGGGGGTTTTGTTGGTGTATTCGGACTGGTTGCCCAAAGCATTTCCTCTCACTAAAACAAAAGTGCCTGTGACTCATAACGAGCCACAGGCACAGTATAGCATGTGCGCTATGTACTAGCTTTAGCCGCCAACACGGCCACCAGCTACGGGCTGTCCTCCTGCAGCGGGAGCTGCGGCGGCCTTCTTCGGAACGATAGTAGCGATAGCATCCTTCGCACCAGCCGTTACCTGCTCCGCAGTAGGTGCAAGCACAGTTGCCGTGACGGGGATAGGCACAAGAGCGCCCTTCGAGGTCTCACCACGACCATTGGCCGAGAGCTGAGCGTTCGGCATGTAGTCGAACACGGTCATCTCAGAATCCGCGCGGATGAACAACAGCGAAGTGTTCACAGTACGCGGCTTGCCGCCGGACCACTGGATAAGCTCTGCTTCGGTCTCTTCCAGGGTTGCCGGGTCGTTACCGCCCTGAGTCAGCTGGAGAACACGCTTGTTGAAGGTGTGCAGAGTGAACTCGAACTTGGTGGTGATGTTACCACGGATGTTACGTACTGCCGCAACCTCAGCGGTGTCGATAACGGTAGCGTCGCCGCCGTCAGACGAGAAGGTGGGCAGGGTCTCCGCAGAGGTCAGACCAATGGGTGCCCAACCATCAGGGTAGGTAGTGCTGTCGTCGGCCTTGAACTTGCCGACTGCACCCTTCGGGGGGAGGTGCGAAGGTACCCGTCTTAGGTGCCAGCACCGTAACAAAGTCCGCAACAAGGACTTCACTCGGGTTATATTCAATGGGCTTAGCCATATTAGAGAACTCCTAGTTCTTGCAATGCCTTGGAAGGCTCTTCCATATTAGGTGCGCCAAACAGGGTGTCCCGTGACGCGAATGCAGTCAATGTTAGGGTGCTGTCTGACTGCTCCCCGGCTACCGTCGTGACGGCGGCAACCGAAAATTCTGAATTGGGTGTCTGAGTTAGAGTATACCCTTTCAGCACCACGCCAGATACTTCCTTGCCTACTTCGGCACACTTCTGGATATAAGAATGCGCCCGCATGGCTAGGCTATCGGCAGAGACGTTCGCTAGATTGCCGGTGCGCGGTGAGTACACGCGTAGACGTATGTTCATCATCAACTTCCACAGAGTACCCTCCGCATTCACCGGTGTGTATGTAGCCCACATGACGTGGTGCTGAATCCACCATGACGGGAGTTTGCTAGGTGGCACGTTTTGAATCACATGCCCTGGCGCGAACTCAGACAGTAGGCTCTGCATGGTCTCAGTCAAACTCAATGCGGTTTCCATTAGTAACCTCCATGCCGGGTTCCACGCGAACCTGAACGGTCAATCTCTGCGTTCGCACGAACCGCATTCCAGTTGGTCTTCTGTAGCGCTGGCATAGGACGTGACAGGGCGTGCAGTGAGACTGCCTTAGCCGCTGCGCCAACCAGGAAGAAGTGTCCTCGCTGGAAGCGCGTAACCTTCTGTCTACGCCCGTCCGAGAACTGAATCTCGTTAGTTGCTATACCAAGCTCAATGATGTGCGCGGCGGGGTCGTCGTTATAAACTACGCGGTCCCACACCGGGATATTCGGGTACTGCTGCGGTCCCTTGTAGAGCGACCGCCGTACCCCGAAATGGTCTACGTAAGAATCAGACGTAGATTTTCGGTAGGGCTCAGCTGCGGCTTTCGCGTCGTTCTTGATAGCCTCCGCAACACGGTCAAGCGCGCGTGTCCTGGTGGAGACCAACGACGCGGCGCGCTTCGAGTTAGTTCGGTACAGCTCAATTCCGTCACCCAAGAGGTACCCCCGATAACTCTCTGTCGTTGCCCCTGGTTATCGCAACCTTATCGTGCTGAGTGCGCACTCCCATTCGGAAGACAACTTCGCGGGCGTTGATGGTGTAGTAGTACGGCTTAGAGGATGTCTGCTGGGGCTTTAGTCCCGCCTGTCGGGTGTACTTGCCGGGGGTATATACCACGACCGCGTTCACAGGGAACTCGTCTTGGTACTCTTGAGGCAGTGACTCGCGTAGCTTATCGAACGTGCCGGGGGGAGATGTTAGCGCTCCGGTCGTAGAGAGTTTCGTACCGTAGTACTCTTCTCGCACCGATGAAGTTCTGGAGAGGTTATCAGACGCGATAGGCTGGAAGTTGCAGCGCACTACCAGGGGTTTCTGCATGTACTCCACTGCGTACATACCGTCCGGCTTGAGTACACTACGCGCCGGGTAAATCTCCACAACGTGGCGTGGGTTGGATACTAACGTCATCCGCAGAACCACCCCTTATTCCACCCCGGTGTGGGGGATGCTGTAAACGTGGGGTCTGGAGACATCTTGACCGACCCTACAAAAGACTCACGGGTCTTGCATCCAAGACCCTCAAGTTCCTTATCAGTGAACCAGATGTTCGGGGACTGTGCCACACGGTCAATCTGAATCTCATACGCGGACTCTTTCTCGGAGATGTATCCTGAGCGGTCGTCCTTAGCGACGCGCATGACGGCGGCTACGACAACGGCACGAATGCGTACCGCCGTGAGCTTATCTGGTTCTTCCTTGCCCGCAATGATGTTTGCCAGGCGAGGACAATACCCCGCGAGCATGGCGAGGGCTTCCTCAATCTTAGACGCAATGAATTTCTCAGAGCGGTCTACGACATCACCGTCTAGTGCGGTGTACACATCTTCAACAGTGACTTCCATGCTCACAGGGTATATTCCTTACTTGCTGGCGCGGGAACGAGTGTTCTTGCGCGCCGGGGTTTTCTTCTCTTCCTCAGTGGGTTCCTCAGTGGGTTCCTCAGTGGGTTCCTCAGTGGGTTCCTCAGTGGGTTCCTCAGTGGGTTCCTCAGTGGGTTCCTCAGTGGGTTCCTCGAAGCGAAGCCCGGTAATATCAGGGTTAGTAACCTGGGAGAGAACGTGGTCGCTAAGTTCACTCCCTTCCGGTAGGAATACGAGCTCTCCGTATTCGTTGTGGATGTATGTAGGTGCCTTAGTGACCATGTTCGTTTCTCCTTCAGGTAGTTAGGTTATTTACAGAACCTTAGCCTTGAAAGCGGCATCGGGGCTGTACAGGGCGGGCATCGCCACAGAATCCACAACAATGTCACGCAGGGACGCAACGTTAGGACGCTGAACGATATTAGCCACGATACCCTGACCGTTCACGCCGGTCCAGCCGAGGTTCACAGCGGTCACGGTTCGAGAGAACACGGTCTCGCCGAGGATGCGGTTGTCAGACGGCGGAAGCAGGAAGATGCTGTCGTCATCCAGAACATTAACGGGGCCGTCGTAGGTGTTCACCTGGCGGTCATACAGAGTAATCTGCGGGAGAAGCTGACCGGCCAGGATGCCGTTTATTTCCTCAAGGGTTGCAGGACGGTAACCGTCGCCAACCTTAGTAGCGAACTGAGTGTTGGTCTGGATAGCCAGGAACACGCGGGTAGACATCACCATCGCGCCGGGATAGAAGCCGTTGAGCTTCTTGTAAGCCTGGCGCAGCTTCACCAGCTCATTCAGGATGTTGGTGCCTGCGGTATCAAACTTAGCCGCCACGGTCACGTCTGCCTCTGCAGAGCGGCCCCATACATCCTCAGTCACGCCGCCAGCTTCGGTCTCTACCAAGAACTTAGCCTTGTTGAGGGTCTGCCCACGCTGGTACTCAAGACGGTCAGCAATCGACTCTACGCCCTGCATGACCTTATCCTCAATGGACTTGCGGATAATGTCGTTGGACTGGATGCGAGCGCGAAGCTGGTCCTTTTCGCCGATGGTGTATTTCTGAGTCAAGGGGATGTTCTCAAAACGAACAATCTTGACGGGGGGCTGAGTACCACGGCTAGCTCAGCGTCCCAGGCACGGTTGAACGCCATGACGGGGCGGGTGACCTTGAGGTCCTTGGTGTTCAGGTCGATGCCCTCAACGTAGCGCTCGGGGAAGAACGAAAGCAGGGAGTTGGCGGCAATCTCCTGTGCCTGGATGTTCTTGTAGTACTCTTCCGCGAAGCCGGTCAGGTACTCCGGGGTAGTAATCTGGTCCAAATCATAAGTAGACATTAGTTAGCGCCCTCCATGAAGATAAAGTGCTTGCTATCTGCGGGCTTCTCCATGGCAGAGCCAGAGGCGAGCTTAGGCAGACGCTTATGAATGATAATTCCCTTGACAACGACGGCTACCTGCTCAGTGCCGGTGGTGTTGGCATGGTCGAACAGCAGGAATCCTGCGGGGTCAGCTGTGGCGGGCTTTACCTTGTTGGCTTCGATAGTCACGGGGTAGCCGGAAGGTACACCGTTGTATTTCTTGATAACTTCCGCAAAGTCTTCGGCGCTGATGGTGAGCGACTGAGCCTCAATCGAAGCGGTCTCACCAGACAACCAAGCCGGGAGGTTGCGGTTAATGGTAGTGCTATGCAGATTAGGCACTTGTAACCTCTCTATTTCTTGTTGAACTTAGCTCGCACAGCGGCGGCACCGGAGGCGAAGCTATTGTTAGACGCGTTACCTGTATCAGGCGCGCCATTTAGTGATGGAATGCTAGATGCCTTAGGTTTCATCTGCTCAGTCAGTGTAGCGAGGATACCGTCAAACTTAGCCTGGTCGAAGTTCCTTCCGAGTCCAAGAACGACGCGGCACCCAAACTATCGAATGCGCTCTGCAAACTCGATAGCCCGTTCGCACTCAGCCCGGCTTGAATCTTCGACTCCGCAATCTTAGTGGATGCTTTAGCCTTGTAGTCGCTGAACTCATTCTGCAACGCCTCTAGACGGTCAGCTACAGAATCATCTGCATCCTCAGACTTGCGACCCTTCTTAGCCCGAGCCTCCCACTCACGTGAGTGGGACTTCCACTGCTCTACCTGCTTAGTCAGATTTTCAATCTGAGCTTTCAGGTCTTCCTCGCTTGTTGAAGGTTCCGAAGCATCCCCTGCGGCGTTCTCCTGAGTAGCCGTTTCGGCGTTCAGGTTCTCACCTTCCGGGGTTTCCTCCGTACCAACGTTCGCAGACAAAATCTCCTGTGGCATATCTGTATTCCTTTCATCCCCATTCCGGGGGTTTAGCGAGAACCACCTGCGGATTCCTTCACGCCGGGATTCTGCATCTGGTGAGCCTTCCAGTCGCGCATGAAGTTCTTCTTCCGAAGCATCATTAAGCGTGATTACTGAGTCGGCTTTTATGTATTCCGCAAAACCCTTTCGGTCTGCGGAGTCTGGCAATGTGCGGGTAACCCACACGTCCCTCTGGGACCCTCGCAGGTGCAGGCTCTCTTCCAGAGCCGCCCTTAGCACAGAGTCTCCATCGAGTAAATCCAAGTCTATAATAGCATCCCCCGGCTTGGAATGGTCTCGAACATATGTACTCTTGCCGCTGGCTGGGGGTCCCGTAATCAGCCGAATCATGAGGCATACGCTTTCGCCTGGCGTTCCCAATACGCGATACGGTCTTCTAGAACAGATGTTCGAGTGCGCCTGGGCTTAGCGCGCTTACGCCGTAGGGCGGCTAGTTCGTCCCGTGCGTCGATAGCCTCTTCCTTGGGCGTGTGCACGTATGAAGCGCGGTCAGCGTCCTCCCCAAAGAGCGCGTACTTCTCGTCCTTCGGTGTAAGCCCGCTCTTGGACTTCTGTACACGCCGCGCCAGGGTAGGCCCGCGCTCCCCCGAGACATACTCGGCGATGCGCGTGTTCGATAGCTTGCTGGCGGTATTCCCGCCCGCAACCCGGTAGATGTAGTCTAGGTCTTCTCGGTTCAGCTTCAAGCCGGGGTCAGATGTGTTCGTGACGGGCAAGGTCTCGCACTTGCAGTTATCGTGCAGCGGGTACAGCTGGTTCGTTGAGTACAGACGGTCAGCTGCTACCAGGCAAAGACCACAGGTGCCAGTCTTAGATAGCTCGGGGTGGATGATGCGGCGGTACCCGATAACACCTTGTGGCGCGGCGGCTTCGTATACCCGCGCGGCGCGCTCCCTGTTCGCCATACGAACATCCGCGTCTGCCAGCTGACGGACGCGAGCTAGGGTCTTGAGAATAGCTTCTTGGTGCGAGTCGCCGTTGTTACGGGCAACACGATACTCCTTGACGGGGCGCTCCCACACATCCTCGGGGAGAATGTTCTTGCGTGGGTACGAGCCGTCCCGTGCCGGGGATACGTCCTTGGGGAACTTCTTCCCCTCAGCTTCCAGAGCCTCTTGCAGGAACGCATCAGCGTCAGCACGGGTTTCGTCCATAATCTCTAGAACCTTCTCGACAGTATCATCCACTAAATCATCCACTGATGTTGAGGTCAGAGGGTCAGAACGCCACCGGGCAAAGAGCCACTGCACCAGAATCTCAACTAAAGACCTGTTGCGCTGTGACTGGGCGTTAGCCAGCTTCCCGTAGAATCCTGAGGTAGCCACTAGACGGCACCACCGTTACGTTGGTTCGACAAGTTAGCCTCTGGTGAGGTGTTGTTCAAGACCTGGCGGTTCTTCGGGTCTGGCTCCTGTGTCTCTTCTTGCTCCTGCTCTTGACGGGTGATGTTCTGCTGCGCGGTAGCATTAGCTACTACCAAATCGCGAAGCGCCTGGTTACCCTGCACCCGCTCAACCTCTGCAATATCCAGAGCAGAGAATCCACCAAACTTACGCAGTGCCACCGTCAGCGGCACACCTGCAGAGGTAGCAAGCTGGACGGCAGACATGCGCTCAACGTCCGAAGGACGCTTCGGGTTCACCCAATCAATGTTGATTTTCGTAGCGTCCGCGCGCTCAGAATCTCCGCGCGCCAGCATGGCGTCCGCAAACAGCCGCCGAAGTGTAGAGGTTATGCGCATCTCCAGGGACTCAATGTCGAAAATCAGAGGCTCATTCTGCATAGACGCACCCTCCGCCGAAGACGTGGACGACTCCGGGGACAGGATGTACAGCGGGGTTTTCGACTCAGCGGCAAGAATCTTGATGTTATCCAGCACGACGTTGCGGATAGGGTTCAAGTCCGTGGCGGAGGACTCCCAAATATCCACGCCGTCAGGAAGCATCAGCAACGCATCCGGTGCAGTCTCGAACATGTCGGCTGAGTACTGAATCTCGTTGCCCTGGTTGTCATACTTAGGCAGGTTGGACAGAACCGTCTTACGGAACGCCTGCGTGGCGGTGAGAATGCCCAACTGCAAGATGGTGTGGTTGATGCGAGAGAGCGTAGGCAGTGGCGGTAGATGATGCCGTCTCCGTCCGACAGTTCATATATCGTGACGGACTCGCCCTCTACCGTTACCGGAACTTCCCACTGCCACTCGCCAAGAATCGGGGAGAACTCCGCCAAGTCTGGGCAAGCCCACTCGCCGGTGGCCTGCAACGGAACGTTCAGTTCTGCCTTCGCCAAGCGGTAATACCCTGGTCGGGCGAAGAGCATGATGCGGTGCTTACGGTCTGCAGATGCGTACATGGCGAGCGCCGCAACGGTGTTTCCGGCCGCGTCGTGGTCGCAGTACGTATGGGACGGAGGGAGGTGCATCAAGCCGTCTTCCGTCAGAGCAAGATACCCCTTGCCTGAGGTGAGCGTGTCTCGAAGCGCGTCAGTTAATTTCAGCTTGAAGTCCGACTCCTGGATGAAGGCCTCAATCTCGTCATCCCCGTCTGCCGAGTCATCCACCGCCGACTGTACGCTGTGTACACCAATGCGGGGCAAGCGAGAATCAACCAGCAGACATGCCGCGTTCACACGAGCTTTCTTCTGCAGGTTATACCACGCCCGCTGTACATCCGCGCTAGTACCTGAATTGTCGGGCAGGGGAATCGGTGCGCGCCCCGAGTACCAGCTGTTCATATCCTTGATGTGCTGACGGCGGCGGCTTAGCTGTCCGTACAAAAAGTTGATGTACGCCAGGTCCTCTTCAAACGGTTGTATTTCCAAAGTATTACCTCAATCGCATAGGGGCGGCAGATTCACGAGCCGGGGCTATAGTGTGCCCCTTCGCGCTCACGCGTAGCTTGGACTGATACGCCAGCATGAGAGCGTAAGCCGCGTCAATCTTTCGCGCGGACGACGGCGACTCCTTATACATGATTCTACCTGCCTTTGTCTCTCGGTACTGAGCGTTATTGAGGTGACGCATCAACACGCCGGGTCCGGTGAGTTTCACTTCCCGTTCGTACAGAGCGACACGCAAAGAGCGGGTGGCCTCGGCAACCCTGTTCAGTTGGTTACCGCGCCAGAGCATGGAACCAAACCCATACTTCGAACCGCGCCGGGCTGACGCTCTCTTCGCATTTATCAGAGACTCCCACTCAGCGGCTAAGGACTCCCACCCGGCGGGGTCGAACAACCCATCTACCACGTTGAAGTCCTGGATGAACTTACGCATCACGTCGTCAATCTCCGCACGAGGTGGTTCCCACCCACGGCCTGATTCGTCGTCCGGTTGCTCCCAGACACGAACTGCCCAGGCCAAGCCGTCCGATACCCTCATGGCTACAATCGCAGTTGCGTCAGTGACGCCACGTGAGCGTCCCCACGAGCCGTCGAAGCCCACGACGAGCATGTCTTGCCGGGTGATGGGGTCGATACCGGATGCTTCCAGGTTCTCGTGGGTTGTAGCCTGCAGAACGTCATAGGGTATGAACGCGTCCGCCGAAGCGTGCGGCTTATTACCGAAGTACCGCGCCGCGTCTGATAGCGTCGTGGCGGGGTCGAACACATCATCCAACACACCGTTGATGCGCACCCACCCGCCGGGGTAGGGCGAGCCTTCCACGCCACACGGCGGGGTGTGAATCTTGCACCCGGTGGGGGACTTCAAGGAATCGCCATAGGCGTGCTCAAGTCCAGAAATGATGCTGGACGGGTCGGACAAGTCGGGGTCTCCCCAGTCCCTAGTGTCATAGAGGATGTTGTTACGGAACGACTCTCCGGCCATACCCTTCTGCCACGCATTCCAGGTCTGCTCAGCGAACGAGCCTTCTCCCGGCACGAATGCGTTCGGGGCTTCCAGCAAAGTTCCGTCCGCTTTAGATAGGTTTCGCTTCGCTACCGCGCCGAGACGGTCACCGCCGTTTGACGGTACCCATGTCTCCGTCTGGTCGGCAATCGTGAACTGGTTCGGCTTACCCTCAAGTGAGCGCGCCGAGGATGTACGCGGCGCGATAAGCCCATTGTGCGGTAGCAGGATACGGGTCTCCATGACCTCCACGCCGGGGTATTCCCACAGCAGATGCTCGGAGGACATCATCTCTTTCATAGGCTCGAACGCGTTTCGGGTCTGCTCTTCCGAGACGGCAAGCAGGGTAATCTCTACCTTTCGCTCCGCGTTCCAGGGCTGTCCTACAGGGCGGCCTTGGGAATCCCACCCTGCGAAGCGGCACGGGCCGAGTGCTTCGAAGGCGGCAATCGCGGCGAGGAACGGGCTTTTCCCCCATCCTTTTGGACGCTGTATAACGCCGCGCCGGTACACGCGTTCCCCCGTTATGGGGTCAATGCGGTACCAGCGCAGGATGAACTCAGCCTGTTCCCGTGTCGGGCGAAACGGTTCATCCCACGTGACGGTAGGGCGGGACAGGTATGTCTCCATCCACTCAAGGGCGATGTACCCGAGAGTAGGTGCCTCGCCCTTGTATCGTGGCTTGAATCCCGCACGCACTGGGGCGTTAGCGAATGTATCAATCATGTCAGGCTATGCCTCTAACCTCAGCTCGCCATAGGTAGCGTTACCCTCTACATGCCGGGGGGTGGGCGCTTTCTGAGTGTGCTCCGCCAAGCGGCGTTGTAGTTCTTCTGCAGTAGAAGCTCTATCTTAGCCCCGGCGATAGACTTCGGCGACAGGATGAACTCGCGCGCACTGGAGACAGCAACCTCAACGGAACGCAGGGTGGATACACCGCTCTCGAACTTACGTGCCGCCTCTTCAATAGGCATGATGACTGAAAGGATGAAGAACTGCCATTGAGTCTTCGTGAGGTTCTGCAGGGTAGGGTGCTCCTTGAGGGAGTCCCAGAACTCTACCGTGAACGCGTGCCAATCAAAGTAGTCGGGTAGCTCGGGCTGCGGGGCGGGGCGGTACTCCAGAGGCGTAGCCTGGACGACCTCATACTGTCCGCGCTTGCTGCGGCTGCTCTTGTTATTCCCCTTGCCTGGCATAGATATTCTCCTTTGTGTTCAGTGACTCCCATTCGGCAACCTCTTTCGTATACCTCTTCAAGCGCATACGTTGGATAGGTTTCAGCTCTGCTGGGGGTATCGCTTTCAGTTTTCGTAGTGTGCGCCGGATGTGCTGCTTGTGGCGGCGGTGCGCTAGACCGCACTTCTTAGAGCAATACCTCCGTGGCGCTGGGACTGCGCTATACTCTAGAACAGGTTTGTGGCATCGAAGACATTTTCGATAACCGTCAACCGATTCGAGCTTATGTTCCATAGGCTCTCCTGGCATTAAATTTATTTAAGACCCAATATGCCTTAAGTTGTGGCGCTTCTCCCCCAGTATACAGGGTCATTTGAGAAGACCGACTAGCCGGGCGCGCGGCGTTGCGTGCCGGGGGTATTGGTGTCGTGCCGGGGGCGAAAAATTATTTTGTATGATTTTCCTCACACGTGTATGGGTGAATATTTATGACCGCACCCGCGCCCACAAAATAGAACACATTTTCTAAGCCCGTACTTTTCGAGATGGTTCAGAGCCTGAGCGACAGAACCCGGCGGAGGGGGTAAATCGGATGGGGGCACCACCCCTCCCCCTGGTTCGAACACGTGTTCTAATGAGCTGGTGTGGATGTGAATAGTCATGCAAGCACGCGCATACACATACAAGCAGATGTGCACGCAAAGAACGAAGATGACTTGATGCGCATCATGCAATGATGTACACGCACACGCACACGCACACGCACACGCACGCACACGCACGCACACGCACGCACACGCACACGCACACACGCACACGCACACGCACACGCACACGCACACACGCATGTACCTATGTACACAGCCATACCCACATACATGTACCCGCATACACGTGCCCACATACACGTACCCACATATGATGTGACTCAATTCATATCGTTTACGTTTGACAAATTATCAAACCATAGTGCATTATGGATATATCAACAAAACGAAATAGTGATAGCGAGTCAGGTAGCCCAAGAGTTACCAAGAGCTTCTAGAGGCTCTAGGGAGAGTAGCCAATACCGCTAAAGCGTGAAGTGAAAAAGCACGGTAAAAACGTGGATGACTAGACCAGAAAGAAGACTTGACAAATCATCACAAACAATGTAGAGTTGATACCAACAACAAAAACGAATTGCTCTTTGATAATCAAATAGAGGACTGTGAACAATGACAACTGATTACGTCATGACGTGGGTAGCATACATGACTTCATGGGCTACTTATGCACATGAAAGCCCTATCGCATGGGTAACAAACTTGCTAAACCCACTCATGAAAATTGCAGGTATGTAAAACCTGCCGCGTACAAAGGGTTAGCCTTCTAGCCGGGTGCGATTCCCGGTGTACGCACGGGATTACCCAGTATCGGGTATCCTCAACCACCTTATGGAAGGAACCTTGAAATGAACAACAAGGATGCTCTGAACGTTCTTATGGACAACTACAAATCGGGCAAACTGGAACGCGTCGTCAAAGAATACGGCGCTGATGAAGTGGTCGTACGACACGCCGGGGTTCTGGAACTTGATCCCGGGGAATACGACGCTTATGCAATTCCGGATGTCGAAATGAAAAAGCTCAATCGCGTATACAAGGCGGTGGGACTTGGAGATACCCGAAACTTCATTACCGGGCATTCCTACCTACCCACAGAAAAAGGCTTTTCATGTTCCTTGCGCCTAAGGGCGAAGACATGGACATATCACACAACCTGTTCGGAACTTTTTGATATGCGGGCTGTGATGGAAAAAGCTGGCACTCGCATTTACTTCATTCGCTAACCCGAAACCACATCACGAAAGGATATGACCGAAATGCTCAACCCCAAAGAACTCAAAGAAGCCCTAAACCGACACCTGGAAAGCGGGGAATTGACTCGCACCCTTGAGAAGCACCGCCTAAAGAACCTTTCGGTATTCTTCCTGCGGGAAAACCCGGTAAGCGGCATGCGTAGCTGGGCTATCCTGGATATGCAGTACCGCCGCCTCAACGCGGTCTACGAAGACCTGGGATTGGGCGAACTCAAGGAATACATGCGCAAGTACAGGTACAACGAAACGAAGGACATTCACAAATTCTCCACCGGAGGCGGTTACAGCATCTTTGACGCTGACTTGTTCGGGGGAGATGCAGACGGGCGTGTTATTGAAGCGTTCAAAAACGCCGGGCTTGTGATGGACTAACCTTCAACCGTACTCCACTCAGTGAATAAACACCGCACATTTTCACCGATAATGCGGTAGCCCGTTATGGTACTAGCCGGGGTTCGATTCCTCGGGCGGGCACGGAAAAATACACAACCTAATCAGAAAGGTAACCGGGCATGAAACACCTGAAAACCCTTGCAACTATCGCGGGGCTTTGGACCGCTGTTCTGGCAACCGGGTTCGCGTTCGCGTATCAATACACGTTGTTAGCTGAAACCCTCGCATGGGGTATCGGGGCATGCCTAGCCGGGCTTCTTATGTTCCTGCCCCTCATGCAGGTAGCGACAGAGCCTAAAGGTAACCGGGCTTACAAGTCGAGTAAAGACGCTGTGAAGGCTCTGGAAACAGACACATCCGACATTCTCACCATCAACCGCCGGGCATTGGCGTAACCGAAAGGAAACGAGACAAATGGGAAACCCTCAATACATTCAGGATGCCGTAGACAACTTTGAAGACTTGTACGGGGGGAGAGCTGACCTCTAAGCAACGACAGAACCTTGTAGAAACTCTTGAGTATGGTGGTATTTCGCTGGGTATGGATGTAGACGACGCTACAGAAGCGCTCGCCGTATGGGGTGATTACACCGGCGACATGGAGCGTGCGCTAGATAGTGTGGAGTATTTGAAATCTTTGCTTGATGGTTATGTAGGTGGTTACGACGACCTGGAAGACTTCTTAGCGAATTGGTACGTAGAGTCCTTGTGTCTTTCAAACAGCGATTTAGCTTCATACGCCGCTAAATTCCTGGATTTTGAAAAGTATCAAACCCACCTTGAAATAGATGGATGGGTGTTCGCGTCTTATGCCGCTGGCCTAACAACTCACGTATTCGCTTTGTAAGAAAGGCTTTGAACTGTGGCAACCATAGACCTAACCAAACCAGAACTGACCCCGCAAGATAAGGAATTCATTCGCAACGAAGTAAGTCGCTTTGAGAAGCTGTGTCAGGAACGTTACGGCGCCCCGACCCCGCTTCAAAAGGCAGATCTAACCCACGCCTACCAGAACGCCATTGAAGCAGGTATCGGGCTTGAATGCCCGGCGGATGCCCTCATGTCTTGGGGTGTACACACAGGGCTACTCTTTGACACTCTTGAAGACAGGCATGCTATAGAGCGTCTGCTCTTCGATTACGACGGCGACCACAAAGACCTTGACGGGTATGTACGAGAGCTTTACAGCCGGTACTTCAACGTGGACGACGCTAAAGCCCTACGATTCGTAGACACCAAAGCATTCAAGGATGAACTGGAATACTGGGGATGGTGTTTCGCGCCCTCCCTGGACGGTACCGTGTACCACGTCTTCAACGACTAAACAGAAAGGAAGAGTTTGAAATGGCTTTTGAAGGCACTCTACTTGACGACGACATAACCGCAGACAAACTAGCCGTGTGGTTAGAAGACGCGAGTGCACTACACGACTCTAAGGTGGACGAAATCTTAGTGAACTGGACTCTTTCTCAGTGCCCTACGAAGAAGACGACGAGGTTATACCGGATGTTGTACAAGACTACATCGACAGCTTGCACGCGGGTATTAACAAGCTGTTCGACACCATCCATATTGTAATTCCTGCTCTTGCTTACCGTGCCGAGGGCTTCTGTAATGATGCCACAGAGGCGCAAGACGCCCTAACGGTATTCCGTGAAGAGGTGGAACGGGACTACATAGAGCGCGCAAGCCTTGAAGACTTGTACGAACAGCTTCGAAATATTCGGGAAGGGTACTACGGAAACGATTTATCTGGGGCTATCGAAAAACTTTACCACCAAATAATAAACATGATGGAGGGAAACTAACCATGAAGAAACTCATTGCGCCCCTAGCCGCTGTTGCGATAGCGTTCTCAACCTTGGCACCTCTGGTACCGGCGGACGCCGCCCCTAGACAGCCGCTTACGAAGACCCAATGCCAGCGCCTTCGCGGGGTAGACCCGTGGGTTCCTTACTGGCTGAACCAAAAGCATTGTAGTGGGTGGATGGGCTTCATTAACTGCGCGTTTGGTAAGCCGTACTGCGAGTAACCGCTAACAACTAAAACGCTCCGGTGCGGAATGTACACCACGCCGGGGCACCACAGAAAGGATTCATCATGACCGCAATAAAAAGCGCACTAGACTACTTTGCAAACGGCTGCGAAGAGATAACCGGTAGCATGCTACCAGCTGACCTTAGGGCGAACCTCAAGCGAGCACTTCTAGCCGGGGTCTATGGCTTTGAATATGACCCGGGTATTATGGCACGCGCTGTCCTTGCTTACGGCGACCGTACCGGGTTCCTAACGGGTTTAGTGCACAGCACACGTATTATGCTCTCAACATTCAACGAATTTCAGGGGTGGCTTGAGAGTGAAACGCAATGCCTGGCACCTATCTACCGCGCTAGGTATCCGCGAAGCACTAAAGCCCCTATGGGCGAAGACCTCAAGTTTCTGCGCGAGGAACTGGAAGCCGCTAAATGGCGCTTCTGCCCGGATGTGTACGGTAACGGCGTTTACGTATTCGCTGGGGAGATTGTAGGAGACTACTAATGCCTAAGAAACTTCGAGCACTCACCACCGCAGGGGCTTTAGTCCTAACCGGGGCTTTTGGGGCGGCTGTTGTAGCAACCGGTGGCACCGGAAACGGTGCGACGCTGGGAATGCTACTAGCCGGGGGCTACGCGGCTTACCAACTCATGCGGGGTAACGGTGAGTAATGACATATGGAAAGCCCTTGAAGCCCTCATGATACGACTTGAGGGCGCAGGGGCAGACCTGGAACACCACTTACATAAGCAGGAACGGCTTGAACGATACCGCGAGCGCCTCAAGGCGGACTCAGACATGTTGTTTGAGCTGTTTGAACCGCTGACTAAACATTGTTCTGTTATCAGGACTTCACTACCAACCGCCGCGCTGGGAGAACAGCGCATGATATTTATCTTTTAGGAAGAGGTATACGACATGAACTCACGGCTTAGCAGGTTCCAACAAGAGCAAATCGAACACCGGAACGCAATGTACAAAAAGAACCGCCAAGTAATACGAGACCTAAAGGTGACCCCGTTACGCCTTCCTTACAGCGTGCAACAAGAAGTATGCGGCGAACTTGAGCGGGCGCTAGAGTACAAACCTGATGGGTGGGATGTGTACCTACAGATGTATACGGAACGTGTGCCCCTGAAAGGTATCAGGTCTAAGTTTGATGTATTCGGAAAGGACAAAAAAGGTAACCGGTACCCGGTGTACCAGTCCGATTACTTCGATATGCCCGCGAACTTTGCACACCCTGAGTTACAAAACACCTGGTTTAGTTTCAAGTGGTACCCGGAAGGCATACACGCCGGGGGCATCTCCAAGTTTGAAGCGTTGCACATAGAAACTAAAGATGTATTCGCACGTGAAGGTTACGCTCCCCCTCTACATGATAAGTACTACATCTTCGTACCGAACGTACCAGAGAGCGAGTAAGCATCATGACTTCACACATTATCAACGCACTGCTTCTAGCCGTGGCTTCTATCCCTCTGATACTGACAGGTGCTATAGCAATATATGCTGAGCGCTCTGCACGCCGGGATAAGGCGCGGTGCAACTACCGCGTAGGGGATGTGTACCACGAGGTGTTACCATCCACCGGGTGCGAAGACCTGTACCGCATATACATGGAACTACAACAGCGAATCACCGTTCTAGAAGAAGACTACTACAACCGTCTGGCACAGCAGAGGCGAGCGCGCGAAGAGATGATGAACCGCCGTCGCCCATCCCCCGTGCCGGGTAGCCGCAACGCAAATCAAGATAACCGGGCTGGCACACGCTAGTCACAGACACGAAAGGTAATCGGGAATGGGAGCCCTAGAGAACGTATTACACCCGCCCAAGGAGTCAAAGACCCGCGCGCACTACTGCGTACAGTTTGAGCATTACGCCGTGGGAGACCGTGGCGGCATCCTGACCTGTCTTATTAGAGATAACCGGGCTGGCAGGTTCATAGGCGGTTCATCCGTCAAGTATGAACAGAGCGCCCCGCATGGTGATGTGAAACGCCGCGACGCGCTGAGCTTCGTAATCGCAGACAGTATAGGCACAAGCGTTCGAGACGGGGGCGTTCCCCTCTTCAAGAGCTGGGAACAGGTACGCCAGAGCGTGCACGCGCTGGCTGTATCGGATGCCCGTAGCAACGGGCATCACATGGTACTCACAGAAGGAGGTGACATGTAGTGAAGCGGTTAGCATTCGACGTGTTGCAGGGCGATACCCTGGAAGGCTTCGCTACCTTGCCGGGGGTGCTACAGGCAGTACCACACCCAAGGTCGAATATCGTCATGCGTATTCGGCGGGGAGCCTTTGTAGAACCGGCGTTCTACGTGCCGGGGGGATATGAAGGCAGAGCAACCCCCGTATGGCGGCTAACAGATGTTGATGGATGGGTGCAGAACAACCCGTACCGTGCACCCGGTAAGAAATAACAGGAGGAATGACATGAAGGATTTTACAAGGGGTATAAGCAACCACACAGGACCAGACCCTAACCATATATTCATCGGAACGAAGGGTACGGCTCCTGAGAAGAGCAAGAAGAAGAGCAAGAAGAAGAGCAAGAAGAAGAGCAGGAAGAGCGAGAAGCCGAAGGTGGGCATCTGCCCGTCAAAGGAAGAAACCGTAGCCTTCTCAAACGACGTTCAGAAATTCATTCAGAAACGACTCAAGCCGGGGGCGGGTGTTGTTATCGTGGCGGGGGTATCCCCCTGTAGGATTGCCCAGTATCAAGGTGGGCATCAGTAGGGTCGATAACATAACCTCGGCGTACGAGTTTGAGTCCGCCAACCCGTTTGTATACTTGGTAGTGCGCATGAACCAAGCCCGGATTTCCTTGGATATTAGTAATGATGGATAGGGGGTAGTAGCCATGAGCAAGCGAACTGGATGGAAACGCAAGAGCGGGCTTACTTACAGGCAGTCGCCTAAGTGGAAACAGATACGCCTAGCCGTGCTCAAGCGTGACGGGTTCCAGTGTACCGCAATAAACGGCAACACTAATAAGCGGTGCCCTAGCCGGGCTACCGATGTAGACCACGTGAAGGGGCACAGTGATGACCTGGATAACCTCGCTTCACTGTGTGCACACCACCACCGCATGAAAACTAGTTCGGAGACCTACGAAAAGAACAAGGCACGCCGGGAAGCGGCGATGCTACAAGCTGGGGAGGCGGTGCGCTCTCTAGCTGGGGGTGTAGTCCCCCGAGAAAAAGGAAGTATCAGCGCCGGTATCGACTGGAAAGCGTTCCGGTCGCTGTCAGAAAAGATAACCGGGCTTTCGGACAAGTAAGTTTGCGAGCCGGGTATACTGAAAAGGATGTGTTGATAATGGGGAGAGCTTATACCGGATGGGCTTCGCAAGTTGACCGAAAAGGTGTACGACGCGCTCGTGCCGGGGGTTGATAAGAACGAAAACCTACGTGTTCATCGTATCCGGGGGCTTGCGCGGTGACCCTTGGGTGCATGGTTTTTCATGCCGGGGAAGAAGGCATAGAGGTAAAGGTGTCTGGTGGGGGTAACATATCTGTCACCCCTGAGGTTACACACTGTACTCTTTCATATAAGCCAGCGAGGCGAGACGCGTTACACCATTGATATAAACGCTATGTGGTGCGCCATTGAAGGTACTGACTCATTCCGCGAACTCTATAAC